>Ga0154976_131_pt3 | contig 2014 bp, 4 predicted proteins | sample RifCSPhighO2_01_FD_105944 | JGI IMG/M metagenome (GOLD analysis project Ga0154976, IMG submission 105944) | Candidatus Woesebacteria bacterium RIFCSPHIGHO2_01_FULL_38_10 | reverse complement strand
GGTTCAAACAGAAATTTAGGGAAGTAGTATTAGATGAATGGGAAAAGAGGCGTGATAAGGCAATCAACGACTCTACAAGCCAACAACACAGGGTATTGGAGCTTACTCAACAGAAACAACTCATCGTCGATAAAATCAAAGTACTCACTAATCCTATTAGCTTAATGGCAATGGAACAGGAGTTAGAGAAACTAGAACAAACCATAGCACAAGCTACCTACCAGAGGGATAAGAAGGAAGAAGAACAGGTAGATATAGAGGTTGTACTAAATTACAGTAAATTCTTCATGGAACACCTTGAAGAATTGTTGCTGGGAAGCACAAATCCATTCAAAAATGCCTCACTTTTTGGTCTTGTTTTTGATGAGCCACCAACCTACTTTGAACTGGTTAATCGAACACCCAGATTAGCCCCTCTTTTCGAGCTAAACGAGAAATACAACACTTCAAAAACACTATCTGTGACCCTACCGGGAGTCGAACCCGGGTTTGCACCTTGAAAGGGTGCCGTCCTAACCATTAGACGATAGGGCCGGGAATTAAAGCAATTCTAACACTAAGCAAAACCTAATTCCAGATTGAACTTGTGCCGAGCGGTTTGAACAGTTATAACTCTCCTATCAAAAACTTTCTTGAGATTTAACAGAGGGCCGATACTCTTTCCGAACCTATTTGAGCCTGAAACTTGACAAGTAGCCTATAATAATTAATATGGCATTATTAGACCTTGATAAATGTTTTACTTTTTTGAGAGCAGGTTCACAAGAACGCGAGACCTCGGCAAACCCAAGAGCTCCAGGAGCTAAAGAAAAAGAAGTGAAAAAAGAAGAAGATCGTTGGGGATGTAGTATGCCAAACTGTGAATGGAGTTATACTGGCCTTAGTTTTCGGGCATTGAGAGAATTTGGCAAACACAACAGAACTGCTCACGGAAATGGTCAAATAGGTAACACCCGAGCACATATAGAACGAATTTAGATCTTCTCCTTGCTCCAATGCTACAATATACCCATCTTGCCTGAATTTGTAGATTTTATGACTAAACTTAACTCACAACAATTAAGAGTTTCTAAACCCGGTAAAAATGACCTGGTTAAAATTAAAAGAAACCCAATTTATCTTGTTCTTGATCGGATAATTGACACTTACAACATTGGTTCTCTTTTCAGGCTGGCTGATGCGATTGCAGCCGAAAAGGTTTACTTATGCGGAAAAATGGAATATCCCCCGTCTTCGAGAATTCATAAAGCAGCTGTTGGTACTGAAAAATGGGTGCCTTGGGTCAGGTACAAGTCTGCACCTGATGCTATAAAAGATCTTAAGTTTCTAGGAACTCAAATTATTGCGGTTGAACAGGATAAAAGAGCTATCAGCTTACGACCCTTAACAAAAAGCAAATTCCAGTTTCCTTGTGCTATTGTTGTCGGAAACGAAACAGGAGGAATTGGTAAAAAAGTTTTAGATGCAGCGGATATAATCGTGGAACTTCCAATGTATGGGGTAAATAAATCGTTTAACGTCTGGGGTTCAGCAGCGGTGGTAGCCTACAAATGTCTTGAGTCAATATGATAGAATGAAGTATGGGTATTTTTGATGCAGTAAAGGGAATAATCAATACATCCCAAGGTCCCGTAGAATATGGACCTAAAAAGGATGATAAAGGAGTCCGGTGGACAAGACCCGGAGGAGAACCAGGCGGACATGAAACAAGTGATAAAGGGGGTCATCATTCAGAAGATCACTTAACCGGAAATAGCCAGGGATGGAAGATATAGTTGTTTAACTTTTTAGTGCTTCGTCTATTGTTACTTTTATACTCTCGTACGGAAGTGCGCCGGGAATAAGCCAGGCTTCGCCTTTTTGATTGATAATTAAATTCCCCGGAGTTCCTGTAATTCCCGCCTTTACCCCACCCTGATACTGATTTTCAACCTTACCTTTATACCTTTTTTCATCAACACACTTCTGGAAAGATTCTTTGTTTACCCCAACCGAAACTGCAATGGCTGAAAGG
>Ga0154976_134_pt1 | contig 3387 bp, 4 predicted proteins | sample RifCSPhighO2_01_FD_105944 | JGI IMG/M metagenome (GOLD analysis project Ga0154976, IMG submission 105944) | Candidatus Woesebacteria bacterium RIFCSPHIGHO2_01_FULL_38_10 | reverse complement strand
GCCTCACCGTTGACTGGGTTAATTTCTACCTCAAATTCCGACTCTTCTACCTCCTCTCCCCTCTCTCTTGCATCACGCTTATAAGCTGCAATGATTGCCTGTTTTATTGTCTCTATAATTATATTGGCATCAAGACCACGCTCAGTGGCAACTGCCCTTAGGGCTTGTGCAAATTCGGTTCTAGGTGTCTGCATGTTAGAGTGAAAGAGTGAAAGAGTGGAAAAGTATGTAATCTTTTACTTTCCTGCTCTCTTACTCTACTATCAAAAAAGGTGGGCACTTCCTCCCACCAAGCTCGGCCTGGTTAAGTCAAGCTAAGCTTGACCACCAAACTTACGTCTCAAACTATCATAATTTTACCCTACTTGTCCTAAGAAGTCAAAGCCCCTCCTTCTGAAGACTCTCAATAAGATCTCTTTGTTCCCGTGTAAGTTTTTCTGGAACAGAGACGACTATACGAATATATTCGTCACCTCGTCCTCGAACGCGTAAAACCGGGACTCCTTTTCCACGAAGACGCATCATAATTCCAGATTGGGTCCCAGGCCTGATACGAATTTCTACTTCTCCGTCAACAGTTGGTACTTCGACTTGGCCCCCAAGTGCGGCCAGAGAAAATGGTATAGAAACTCTGATGTAAATATCAGTTCCGTCACGCTCAAAAACCTCATGGGGCTTAACATTTATAGACAAAATAAAATCATCAAATCTAATCCTTGACCCCTCATTAACTCCGGCTGGAATTTTTATCTTTCTTTTCTTACCTTCAATTGAAACTTCTTTTTCGACTCCTCTTATTGCCTCCATAAAATCAAGAGTAATACCATATCTTGGAATCCGAGCGGAGTGGGCACCGAATGCTGTCCCGCCAAAAAAAGATTCAAAAATATCGAAAGGGTCGCCAAAATCGAATCCAGAAAAAGGAGAGCCTTCATCGCCGCTTGTGGTGTATGTGTAAGTAAAAGGTCCCCATCTCCCGCTTTGACCAAACGGACCTTTGCCTGTAAATCCGGCCGAACCCCTACCTCCGGGAGAAAAAGCAGCGTGTCCAAACTGATCGTAAGCAGAGCGTTTTTCCTTATCGGACAATATCTGATAGGCCTCGTTAATTTCCTTAAAACGCTTTTCCGCCGCTTCTTTATTGTCTTTGTGTTTATCCGGATGCCACTCCAAAGCCTGTTTACGGTAGGCTTTTTTTATTTCATCTTGAGTAGCGTCTTTACTCACCCCTAGAATGTCATAGTAGTCTGATTTTGCAGCCATAGAAAATAGTTTAACAATTTATGAAGCCTTTGTTAAGCAGTCAATTTACATGAGTGCTAACGTTTAAGAATCATCTCCTGCAACATTTTACTCTATCCCAATACTTCCCTATTATTTTTCAATATTTCTTTATTAGGGTGGATTTCATTTCTAAGCCAATCATCTGTAGCCCGCCGCTCTACCATTTGGGCTTCAGGAGTGGGACAGACATTTGGATGAATGCCTGCCAGTTGTGCTCTAAGGGAGGCAATTCTTTGAAAGTAAAAGTAATCATCCAAAGGATGAAGGTTTTTATTTCGTAATATTTTTGTTCCGGTCATTCTACCACCTCTCCTTCTTCTATCGCTTCCTTACCCTTTCCTGTTTTTTTGTTCTTTTGCTTTCTAGCTTTGCTGTCGCCCGAAGTCTGTTGACTGCCAGCTGTAGACTGAGTCTGTGCACCAGCTTGCTGTTGAGACTGATACATCGCCTGACCCACCTTCTGTAATTCCTCCGACAATTCATTAGTTGCCTTTTCCAGCTTCTCCTTATCCGGTTTTTCTTCCTTCAACACTTCCTTAACCTTATCTACTTTTTCTTGAACTTTATCTTTAACTTCTTTAGGTGCTTTATCACCTGCATCTTTTAAAGCTTTTTCAGCAGCAGCAACCAGATTATCGGCTTTGTTTTTAGCTTCGACAAGCTCAGCCCTTCGTTTATCTTCCTCTTTATGTTTTTCAGCTTCTTCCTGCATTCTTTTAACTTCTTCATCGGATAACCCAACCGCTCCGGTAATGGTGATGTTTTGCGACTTTTGCGTTGCCTTATCTTTGGCAGTAACTTTTAAAATTCCTGATGCATCAATATCAAAAGTAACCTCAATTTGGGGAACTCCTCGAGGAGCGGGAGGAATACCGTCCAGTATAAATCTTCCTAAACTCTTATTATCAACTGCCATTGGTCGCTCCCCTTGAGTTATATGAATTTCTACCTGTGTTTGATTATCTGCCGCTGTTGAGAAAACTTCTGTTTTGGATGTGGGAACGGTTGTATTTCTGGGAATCATCGGCGTTGCAACACTCCCCAAAGTTTCAATTGCCAATGTCAAAGGAGTAACATCCAAAAGAAGTATATCTTTTACCTCGCCTCCCAACACTCCTGCCTGAATGGCCGCGCCAACCGCAACAACCTCATCCGGGTTAACGGATTTATTTGCATCTTTGCCGAAATAATTCCTTACAACCTCAACCACTTTGGGCATCCTGGTCATTCCGCCTACCAAAATAACCTCATCAACATCATGAGGGTCAAGTTTGGCATCCTTTAAACAGGCTTCAACCGGCTTCATAGTCTTTTCAATTAAGTCAGAAACCAAACTTTCCAACTTGGCTCGGGTAAGTTTCATAGTCAAGTGAAGCGGTTGATCACCCTTTTGAGTAATGTAGGGCTGATTTATCTCAACCTCGCTGGCAGCCGAAAGTTCAATCTTTGCTTTTTCTGCCGCGTCCCTGACTCTCTGAAGTGCTTGCTTATCCTCTCTTAAATCAACTGCGTGTTCTTTCTTAAATTCAGCGGCAATAAAATCAACTATCTTCTCATCAAAATCATCTCCTCCTAAATGGGTGTCGCCATTGGTTGCCTTTACCTCAAAAACTCCTTCCCCAAGTTCCAAAATTGAAATATCAAAAGTCCCCCCTCCCAGATCATAAACAGCAATTTTTTCTGCCTTTTTCCTCTCCAACCCATAAGCAAGAGATGCCGCTGTTGGTTCATTAATAATTCTTTTTACCTCAAGCCCGGCAATTTCTCCTGCCTGTTTGGTTGCCTGACGCTGAGCATCGTCAAAATAAGCAGGAACTGTAATCACCGCCTGTTCAACTTTTTCTCCCAAATATTCTTCAGCATCTTTTTTGAGTTTCATGAGAATCCTCGACGAGATTTCCTGGGGACTATAACTTTTACCCTCAACCTTAACAACCACCATCTTATCCTTACCTGCCTCAACCTCATAAGGAACCATCTTTTTGGTTCGCTCAACCTCTTTATCACCAATCCTTCTCCCCACAAGACGCTTAATAGAGTAGATAGTGTTTTTGGAATTAAGAATCATCTGTCTTTTGGCAACATCACCGACCAGATTTTTAA
>Ga0154976_140_pt1 | contig 3639 bp, 3 predicted proteins | sample RifCSPhighO2_01_FD_105944 | JGI IMG/M metagenome (GOLD analysis project Ga0154976, IMG submission 105944) | Candidatus Woesebacteria bacterium RIFCSPHIGHO2_01_FULL_38_10 | reverse complement strand
ATTTTTCTTTAATTAACCGCCTCCTGACATATATGCACTTTCCACATTGGTTTAGAAGGGCGAGTTTTGCTGCAGTTAATCGGTGTTTAGTTTCTTCATTCAATTGCCCTGTTTTTCTACTTTTACAATTTTCAAGGCGGCGCTTTAGTGTACGTATAGCTTCCTCTACGGATATGTCTTTTCCATTTTCGTGTCTCATATATATTAAAAAATTACGCAATCTGGAAATCGCGTTTCAGGGTTTTGTGAAAAGGAATTATCCCATAGGAAACATTTTATGTCAATATAAATGCTTGAAGTGTTTGTTGGCTTTTAAAACTGATGTAAAATAGGTGTATGGAGAAAAATATAGTCCTGATTTACGGATGGGGTGCATCGTTTGCAAAATTGAAACCATTAAAAGAGGAGCTTGAGGGACTTGACTGGTCTGTTTTTATTCCTAGGCTACCGGGATTTGATTTGAAACCTGCGAAAAATGTCTGGGGAGTTGAAAATTATTCTCGCTATATTTTCAGAAAGGCGAAAAATGTTTTTAAAAAAGAAAAATTTTTTGTTTTCGGGCATTCATTTGGAGGAAGAATGGCAATTAGAACTTGTTCACTTTACCCTGAAAGACTAAAGGGAATTATCCTTTGTGCAAGCGGTGGTATAAGTAGGGGTAGTTTTATAAAAAGAAGTATTTTTTTTGTTTTGGCAAAAGGAGGTAAAACTTTTTTATTTATTCCTCCACTAGCTAATTTATTTGAAAAGTTACTCTATAAACTCGCACGGGAGCATGATTATGAAAAAGCCCAAGGGGTTATGAAAAAAGTGATGCGGCGGGTAATTTCTGAGGATTTGAAAAAGGATGTTTACAAGATAAGACTTCCCGTACTTATTTTCTGGGGTAAGCTTGATAAAATAACTCCTTATAAAGATGCTTTATTTTTGAAAAAAAGTATTAAGGGTTCAAAACTTATTTCTTATTGGAAAGAAGGGCACCAACTTCCCTATAGAAAACCAAAGAGCTTGGCGAGGGAGATAGATAAATGGAGTACCAATTTAAATTAATAATACTAACAATCTGGATTCCTCAGGCAATAAGGCAACTGACCTCGTGGATTTATTGGTTACAGCTTAAAGAGTACCGATTTGACCGCTTCAAAATTCTCTTTAAAGGGAAAGATGGCAGGAAAAACCTTTTTTTTGAATTAATCTTACTTAAGCTGGGTTTAATTGTTTTTGCAGTTTCTTATTTTAAGCAAATATTTTTGCCATCTTTGATCTTTCTGCTTCTCGACTTAATCCTTTTTTGGGATTTATTCAAAAAAAGGCTCAAAAAACCAGTTATCACCAAACGCATAATAAACATATTTCTAATTTCTTTGGCTTTGTTTTTAATCGCAATTTATCTTTTTTGGGATAGGGGAATATTTTCCTTTATTTTTGTTTTGGAGTTAACTTTGCTTTTAGCTCCCTTGTTTGGAGTATTAATTACACAGTTGATATCAAACAGAGTTAAAAAAAGGGAAATAGAAAAAGCTAAAAAACTTTTGCAGAAGGTGAAACCTTTAGTCATTGGTGTAACAGGCAGTTATGGAAAAACCACAACCAAAGAGTTTATAGCCCAGCTTCTTTCTCAAAAATATAAAGTTGCAAAAACCCCAACTAGCCAAAATACTGAATTCGGGATTATCAGAAGTATTTTTGCTAATCTAAGGAAAGATACGGAAATATTGGTTGTTGAAATGGGAGCTTATAAAAAGGGAGAAATTGAGTCGATCTGTAAAATTGTAAAACCCGAAATCGGGGTAGTAACAGGAATAGAACCACAGCATTTAGAGCTTTTTGGAAGTTTGGAAAATATAAAAAAGGCAAAATATGAACTTATCGAATCACTTCCAAAAAAAGGAATGGCTCTTTTTAATTTGACAAATAAGCTTTGTTTTGAGCTTTTCCAAAAAGCTAAAAAAGCAAAAAAAGACCTGAAAGTTTTCGGCTACTACCTAGAAAATCCTTTTCATTCGCCTTCGCAGAAAACCACGATCGTAAGATCGTGGGTGAATGCGAAGAATATTGTGCTTCGGCGGGATTTTGCTCCCGACGAAGCTATGCACCATACGGTACTTCCCGAAGCGAGCGGAGAAGATACCTCGAGCATAAGCTCGGGAGAGCTTCATAAAGATGGGATTTCAGAATCAAATATCTATCTATCTTTCGAGGGAATAAAGGCTAAATTTATCTCGATGGATAGCTCAGGACTGGTATTTGAGACAAAATTATCAAATTCAAAAACAGTAAATAGGCTTTCCGTGCCATTTCTTGCAGGGCATTTTCTGGAGAATTTATTGGCAGCTATCTATCTTGCCAGAAAATTGGGCGTTTCCTGGAGCAATATAGAAAAAGGGTGTAAAAGCCTTAGGCTGCCGGAAAAAACAATGAATTTATCCCGGTTAAAAAACGGGAACATTGTTATTGATGATACTCTTAATTCGACTCCCAAAGGATTTGAGTCAGCACTCACATTTTTAGCCTTCGTGAAAAGAAAGAAAAAAATCATTTTTACAACTGGAATAATTGAATTGGGTGAATTTTCTGACAGAGTTCATAGGAATTTGGGAAAAATGATGAAAAGGATTGCCAGTAAAGTAATTTTGAGAAATAAAGATTTTGAAAGAAGTATCAGAAATGGCCTCGGAGAAAGATCTGGCATACTTGTAGTGATTGACGACATTGATAAGTTAACGAGGGAGTTTCTGACATTAACCCAAGAACCGGATTCGGCCATCCTTCTTGAGGGGAAACTTCCCCAGGCACTTACAGAAAAGCTTGGCAGTTTAAGAAAATGAAAAAAAATATTGCTATTTCACTATCTCCTAATACCCAAAAAGACGATGTTTTACTGGCGTTTAAGGAATTATTTACCCCTATCTCCTGGTTTGATTTCAGAAAAACTGAAAGACTTGAACGCAAATTTGAAGAATATTTTGGAAGAGGATTTAAAGCATTGGCCGTCAATAGTGGAAGAGGCGCGGAATATCTGATACTTAAAGCCTCAGGGATAGGGAAAGGTTCTGAAGTTGCTATTCAGGCTTTTACTTGCGTTACTGTTCCCAACTCAATTATTTGGCTCGGGGCAAAACCAAGCTATGTCGATATTGATAATAGCTTCAACATTGATCCGAAAGCTCTTAGTGAAAAGTTAAGTGAAAAAACGCGGGCAATTATTGTCCAACATTCCTTCGGTATCCCGGCTAAAATAGAATTGATTAAAAAAATTGCACGAAAGAAAAAATTGTTATTAATTGAAGATTGCGCAGTATCTCTGGGCGGAAGCTATAAGAATAAACGCTTAGGGACTTTTGGAGATGTAGCCTTTTTTAGTTTTGGCAGAGATAAAGTAATTTCCTCAGTTTTTGGAGGAATGATAGTCACAAAAGATAAAAGATTTTACGAAAAGATAAAAAAGGAGAGAGATAGCCTAAATTATCCTCAACCCTTTTGGTTAGTGCAACAACTTCTACACCCTATTTTATTTAATTTGTTTATCCTACCGACCTTTGGTCTGGGAGTTGGAAAATCTACTTTAGGAAAGTTGTTTCTTTATATTTTTCTAAAGTTGAAAATCTTGTCAAGAGCAGTTTATCAAGAGGAAAAAAT
>Ga0154976_129_pt1 | contig 6013 bp, 6 predicted proteins | sample RifCSPhighO2_01_FD_105944 | JGI IMG/M metagenome (GOLD analysis project Ga0154976, IMG submission 105944) | Candidatus Woesebacteria bacterium RIFCSPHIGHO2_01_FULL_38_10 | reverse complement strand
ATCCAAATATAATTATAGATCTAATAAATAATAAAAAAAGCGCTTTGAAATTATCAAAAAATGGCAGAAGTATTATAGAAAAGAAATACGATTGGGAAATAATAGCAAAACAAACGAAGAAAACTTATAAAAAAATATTAAACAATAAAATAAAAAATAAAAAATCATCTGAGAAAGAACTAGCAAATTTGAAACTAAACAAAGAGCCAATTTGGCTAGAAGAAACAAAAAATAAAGGAAGATTTTCTAAATGGCCGCGCATCTTAAATAATGACTTCATTTATGCCTTAATAGAAAAGAATAAAATAAATGTTATTAAAAGATAATTAATATGGCTAACATCATCGCTTTTGAAGGAATACCGGGAGCTGGAAAAACTACCGCAATAAACACCCTTCTTAAGAATGGCTCATTATTTAATTGCGCCGTAGTCCCTGAACTTTATATGGGTAAACTGGATAGCCTCTCAGGATCTAAAAGTTATTTGGATGCGGAAATTGATAAATCAAGTATAATAAATGATACTAAAAATCATTACGATAATATTTTATTAGATAGAACTTTTCTAAGTACGATCGCTTACTGCTATGCCAAATCAAAAGTAGATGGTGATGCCAGCACATATTTAGACTTACTTAGATATTTTAAGTATTTAGATAGTAAGCATAATCTGATCAGGCCAACATGCCTTTTCTATCTAAATATTACTATTCCTGAAAGCATCAAAAGAAGAGAAAAATTCTCTAAGATTGACGAGCTTCATAATTGGTTTGATCCTGAATTCTTAAAGCATTTCTCTGAATTTTATGACCAAAAAATGAATAGATTTAACATGCCAGGATGTATACTTATTGATACAACCAATTTATCTAAAGGTTCTGTAACTAAGAAAATTATGTCAATTTTAAAAAAATAATATGGAGAGCACCCTTGATATATCAGTAATAATATCTACCTATGGTAATAATGATGGGGTAATTAGACTTAATAAAATATTGGGCGCCTTGAGAGATCAAAAAATAGAAGAAGATATTAATTATGAAGTTATTGTGGTAGATAATGGTCTTTCTTTAAATAAAAACATATTATTAGATGAATATTCAGAAATAAAAAATCTGGTTATTATTGGAGAGCCTAAAATAGGTCTTAGCGGTGCAAGAAATAAGGGAATTTTAAATGCTAAAGGAAGCATCTTGGCATTTACAGATGATGATATTATGCCTCATATGGAATGGCTAAGTTCATTATATAGGTCACATCATGAATCTGACTTTCTTTGTGTGGGCGGGCCAGTAATACTTCAAAATGATGAGCAAAGCTTTCCAGAGTGGTTTTCTGATTACTTTTTAAGATTCTTGCTGCCCCCAAAATTTCCAGAAAAGTTTGGCACTATATCTCAACCATTTTATCTTATAGGAGCTAACATGTCATTTAAAAAAATAGCGTTCCGAAAATACGGATTATTCGACACTTCTTTAGGAAGAAAAGGAAACTGTTTACTTTCTGGAGAAGATACCGAATTTATTTTAAGATTAGACAAAAATGATATTTGCTATAATCCTAACGCTAAAGTATCTACAAAGATCAAATCAGATAGATTGACCAAAAGATTCTTTTTAAAGAGAATTTTTTGGCAAGCTGTTTCAGACGCTAGGATTTTTAGGAAGCATGGATTATCAGGATTTTATGATTTTAATGAGGTCTTTCTATCCGATAAGTTTTTAAAAAATTTTTATAAAGTCTTAACACAAGGAGACTTTTTTAAATTAGGCTGTATCATAATAAGATTTCTGACTTTTAAATTTTTCTTGGTGTTTAAATTATGAATATTTGCATTATAGCCCCAATAGATGAAAAAATCCCCCCTAAGTTTTACGGTGGCATAGGCAGGATTATTAATGTTTTGGTTGAGGGTTTGGCGCAAAAAAAACACAATGTTACTTTACTAGCACCTGAAAATACAGAGACATCGGCTAGATTAATTCCTATCATAAAACGTCCATTGGAGGCAAATAATCATGAAAATAATAATGATCCTGAAACTAGAGAGATATTTTTTAAGTCATCCATCAAAAAAATAAAAGAGGTTCTGGAAAATGAAAAGTTTGATATAGTAAACAATCATTTAGGGTGGAGACTAGTTCCTTTTAATAATATAATAGACCCGCCAATTATTACAACTCTTCATACGCCAATAAATCAGGGAAATAGACGAATTGTTTTTAGTAATTTTAAAGAGGCCCCCGTAATTAGCACTAGCAACAATCAGAGGAAAGCTCTGCCAAATATCAACTACTTAGAGACCATTTATAATGGGATAGATATTTCACTGTACTCTCTTTCAGAAAAATACTATGATTACTTAGTATTTTTAGGGAGGATGTCTCCAGAAAAAGGAGTATTGGAGGCTATTCAAATTGCTAAGAAATTAGAGATTAAATTAATCCTGGCCGGAGCTATTCATGAATGGGATAAAAATTATTTTACAACCAAAATCAAACCAAATATAGATAATAAAAAAATAATTTTCTTAGGAGAGATAGATGATATTCAAAAAAATAAGTTATTGGGCGGCGCCAAGGCTCTACTCGCACCTATACAATGGGACGAGCCCTTTGGCTTAACCTTTATTGAGTCTATGGCGTGTGGTGCGCCAGTTATTGCTTTAAATAGAGGCTATGCACAAGAAGTTATAATAAATGGGGTGACTGGAATTATAGCAAATTCAATACCTGAAATTTATAAAAGATTCAAAGAAATTAATGAAATTTCAAGAAAAAAGTGCAGATTGTATGTTGAAGAAAAATTTAATTCCAATGTTATGGTTAACAATTATGAAAAAACTTATTATTCTTATTTAAAAAAACATGAAAAGATTAAATAAAAGATATAAAAGAGAGCTACAATTTTGGATAACTAAGTTGGCAGATACATTAAAAAAGATTAGTGGGTGATGACATCCCTCAATTATTAAAAATCAAGGATTGCTTATTGAGGCCGGTCAATGTTATCCAAATCTGAAACAACTGATTGGTTTTGATAACGATAAAAAACATATTTCTTTGGCTATGCAAAATATAAAAAATGCCGGATTGGTAAAAAAATGCACAACTCAAAGAAAAAGATATCTTTGACAAGCCCGATCTTGGCAAGTTCGATGCAATACCGAGAAATCTTTTGGCATCATTTTCGGTAAGTTCAAAAGCGAAAGCTCTTCCGCTCAGTGTACCGACGAACCTAGTCAGTGTGCGGATTGCAATTGCGTTGATTGCACAGACGACGATGATTAGCTAAAAAACTCCCTCACAAAAAATTCTTGTGGAGATCTTTGTGATTGCCATTGCGACTGTTCTTTTTGTCCATATACGACTTAAATAATCACATAAAGCGGAGCTAAATAGCTCCGCTTTATCATTGATGCCGCTTATCTACATAACTTTTTATTGCCAGTGGTAAATCGTCTAATGCTTGATTCGCAATATATTGATCAATTTTTGAATTACCTATTTTCTGGGATTGGTATCCTTGCAATAGGTTACCAAATTTCTTTAATATTATTAGATCAACTAATCTTTCTTTTTCTTCGTGGGTCAGCTTGAAGCGCTTTACGATATTCTCTTCTATACCAATGTGTATTATCTCATGCACTGGCGTGTGCGCCGGATAAGATTTTTTAAATTTACCATCTTTGGTGGTCATGATAATAATTTTTCCGGAATTTGCTTCATATCCTCCTCCGGGGCCATATCGGGTGAGGACAATAACATACTGAGGAAAAATTTTGAATCCCCATTTCCGGTTGAATTCCAATAAAATCGGAAATATTTTTTCAATATTTGGCTTTTCTGCTTCAAGAGCAACTATCCCTGCGTTATAAAAACCACTATCATAGCATTCTTTAATAAATATATTTTTAACAGTTTCTTTATCCACCGCATTAAAGTCAGGAGAGATTTGAGCAAGTCTTTGAAATTCTTGATGATCTGGGATTTCAACACTATATCCATGTTCACGGAAAAAAGATATTTTTTTTAATATTGACCACAAATAATCCATTTCCTCATCGGGAGATTGTGATCGTATAATTAATTCTGGTTTCATATGATAAGCTCAATTATAAAACACCGTTCCTTTTAACTGCTCTTTTTACTGTAACAAAAGGAATCATCCACCTCTGATAATTCTCCGACGACATTTTCTCAAACGCCTTCATCTCCTCCCTCCCCATCTCTTTGGGCTCCGGGGTGCGTTTTGGAAATGTTGGTTTTTTGGCGCTTATTTTATATTTGCTTATATTCATAAAGTAAATTTTACCATAACACGGGAAAATCAACGACCTTGACAGAATTTACTAAGGTGGGTTAGCATAAGTGGCACGAAAGGAATTGCGTTAATTATGGCTTAATAAAGCTGAAATTGGCGCGATACGGGACTTTAACAATTTAACTCTAACGAGAGAAAAGGAGCGCGCTATGAATCACGCTGCCAGAACAATAGAAGGAACGCATCAGGAAGATCATGACAGATTTTTGAGAAGGTTTAAATTAAAAATAACGCCGTCGGATATTGAGAAACTGGATTATGCTTATGATATGGCTAAATACGGCCATCGCAATCAGGTTCGCGAGTCGGGCGCCAGATATTTTGAGCATGTGCGCGCGACGGCGCTTATCTTGGTTGATGAGCTCGGCATCACCGATCTGGATATTGTGACAGCCGCGTTATTGCACGACATGCTGGAAGATAATTTTCTGCTTACATCAAGCAGGATCAAGGTTACTTTCGGCGAACGAGTGGCGGCGCTGGTGTCAACAATCACAAAGCCGGCGAAAGAAGATCCTCGATTCAAATCGAACAATGAAAGGCATCAATGGTATTTTGAGCAGATCAGAAACGGCTCTCCGGAAGCTAAAATAATCAAATTGGCCGACCGATTGCAGAACCTTAGAACGCTCGCGTCTTGCCCGTCTGAGAAGCAGATCGCCAAAATCAAAGAGACAAATGAGGTTTATCTCCCGCTCATCGCCGATGTCGCCAAAGAATACCCGAAAAAAGCAAGCTATCTTTTAACCCAACTGGAAGACGCTTTGGCGAGCTTAACCAACAAAATTACCTCGTCCAATCAAAACCCCGGCCATGAAACATGACTGGGGTTTTCGTTAATTTTTTATTTTTACAATGTTGCACTTCGGAGCAGAATGTAGGGTTTATTTATTTGACAATGTTAATAAAATAGTGTTATCATATAATACATGACGTTAGTTACAGCTTAACAAAGTCAAAGCTTGTCCTTTGTTATAATTGGAATAAGCATGACAACCAGGACTTTAACAATTTAACCATACAATACTAGGAGGCTATCTATGGACAACAAAACGACGCTCAAATCAAAGATTATTCCTTCTTTCTGGAAGGAAAACATCGATGAAATTATCGAGCAAGAATTACTGGAAGCTAACCGGTATTTTGCTAAAGCGAACCCTCGTCTGAATGAGCTTGTAGAAAAAATTTCTTCATCTTCGCCGCAGGATTTCTATAACGAACTACAAGCTCGCTGGGATTGGCACAACCAATTCTATGAAGAATTACTTGAGCCAGCCATTCCTCTCCTATTAGAGCCTCACGTTTTCAACCTAACTCCCACCCAAATCACTATAATACGAGAAGTGTATCGTGTTGGGTCTCTGATTGACCAATCCATACTTGTAGTTTCGAGCGCAATTAAACAGCACATTGAACGATGGATGAGAATTTTACCGGAATGCCAAAATCTAAGCGTCGAAGAAACCTACTTGCTTATTAGTCCATCCCGAGAGCCATACTCAGTAGAATATCTAATCGACCATCTTTCCTATATCATAATATTAAAGGAGGGTGGAGATTGCGAACAGGCGCGACAAAACCTAATCAGTCAACATCACGCCGATGATGCGAAAATATTCGCCGGACGACTAAAACGATTGACTCATCTAACCAAAGAAAGCACATATAATCTCAAAAAAATGATGAGCAA
>Ga0154976_128_pt2 | contig 6097 bp, 9 predicted proteins | sample RifCSPhighO2_01_FD_105944 | JGI IMG/M metagenome (GOLD analysis project Ga0154976, IMG submission 105944) | Candidatus Woesebacteria bacterium RIFCSPHIGHO2_01_FULL_38_10 | reverse complement strand
ATTGAAGAGATAATTGATGCGGTTAACCATGCCAAAGCAGTTTATGAGGACCCGACAGTCATTATTGCCCATACGATTCCGGGTAAGGGGGTTGATTTTATAGAAAGATTACCCCAATGGCACGGGATGACGCCGAATACAGAGGAGGCAAAAAAGGCCTTGCATGAGTTACGTACTTTGGGAGGTAGAATAAGAAGTGAGCATGAGTAAGATGAATTAGGAAAAAAAGAATCACTATTCGAGAATGCTTAATTCCAAATTAAAACTATCAAATAAGATTTTTGAAAAAGATATTGAAAAGAGGGCATGTAGAGATGGATATGGGAAAGGGTTGGTCATTGCAGGAGAGAAGGATGAGAGGGTTGTTGTTTTGTGTGCTGACCTTACCGAATCGACAAGATCTCATCATTTCCAAGAGAAATTTCCAAAGCGCTTTGTTGAAATTGGTGTTGCCGAGCAGGCTTTGGTTACAGTTGCCGCCGGGATGGCTGCCTACGGAAAAATTCCCTTTATCTCCTCATACGCTATTTTTTCTCCTGGACGGAATTGGGAACAAATTAGAACGACAGTGGCTTTAAACAACGTTCCTGTAAAAATAGGGGGAGCTCATGCAGGGATCTCGGTTGGATCAGATGGAGCCAGTCATCAGGCATTAGAGGATATTTCCTTGATGCGGGTGATTCCTAATATGGTAGTCCTTGCTCCGGGCGATGCGATTGAAACTAGAAAGGTAGTTATTGAAGCAGCTAATAATGGCAAACCGACTTATATTCGTTTTACCAGAGAGGCGACTCCGGTTTTTACGACTGATGAAACCCCATTTAAAATTGGTCGAGCCGAAATCTTTTGGGATTCGGTAAGTGACAGAGTACAAAATATCACTCACAACTCGGTTGCTCTAATTGCTTGCGGACCATTGGTCTACGAAGCGCTTTTGGCTGCAAAGAAATTAGATGCGCAAGGAGTCGGGAGCATCGTAGTTAATTGCCATACAATAAAGCCAATTGATGAAAAAAAGATCGTTGAAGTTGCAAAAGAGTGTGGGAAAGTCGTAACAGTTGAGGAGCATCAAGTTAATGGGGGCTTAGGGTCGGCAGTTGCTGAAGTATTAGCAAGAAATTATCCTGTACCAATGGGGTTTATCGGAATGAATGATTCCTTTGGTGAATCAGGAAAGCCCGATGAGCTTTTAGAGAAATATGGAATGAAATCTGATAGTATTAGGGAGACTGTTGAAAAGATTATCGAAAAGAGGGGGGGTGAGAAAGATGGGGATTTTAAGAGTCAAAAAGAAAGATGGGAGTGAGGAGGATTTTGACAAAGGCAAAATCACTGCCGGTGTGATCAAATCTGGGGCAAGTGAAGAGGAGGCAGAAAAGGTTGTTCAAGAAGTTGAAATCTGGGCTAATACTGTTGAGGGTGGAGTTGTTAGTACAGACGAAATTGCTGCTAAGGTGGTTGAATCTTTGCTAGGCGTGAATCTTAAAGCTTCAACCTCTTTTGAAGAGTACAGAAAAACAAAGACAAGTGAGTCAAATTAAAAGGAATGGTGAATCATTGCGAATCTGTTATTAGGATTTAAGATTTAATCCTTCTAGTGGTGGTTGTCTTAGTTAAAGATAAATTAACTGACCGAAGCTTTTGGAAAAGCAAGAGAAGCAAGCATTAACCTCATCGGGCGGAGTTTTCTTTTAAAGGGATCGACCATCAAACCCATATTTTCCAGTGTTACTACACCAATTAAAGGAGAGTCGTCTTTTTCACCAATGACTACAGTTGATGGCGCTTTATCGCCGTTTATTTCGACCATTGCATGGCTTAACTTTCTTTTGACAGTTGTTCCATCAGCAAGCGTAAATTCCTGAGTTTTTAATGGCTTGAGGTTAAGTCTTTCTGCCATTTTTTTAGGAACTACTGTGTAGGCAGTTCCTGTATCTATTAAAAATTTTCCGGTTACTTTTTTCTTTTTATCCAGGCTTGTTAGTATCGCGGAAATCGTAGTTATTCCCATTAAGCTATTGTACCATGTTCAATCTATATCTTTACTTTATAAATTTGAAAGTGGAGAGGATTTGGTTGAAGATTTCTATCTTTTGTTCTTGTGTGTAAAACTCTTCAAAACTTTTGTCTTCAGGGAATATATTGAATTCAATAATGTTAAGATCTCCTTTGAAAGCAATTCTTTCAACTAATGTCCCTACTGAACTCTGGACTATTCTTTTTGCTTGATTATTTCCTATCACTTTGTCTGATATCTTCTCTATTACACACCAACTTTCAATATCAACACCGTCACAGTATTGGGACTTGAAGTGGTCTTCAATACTTTCGGAATCGGAAATAAGTACTCTTATTAGACCATGTGGCGTTTCCGCTAACTCCTTTTTGTTCGGTCGAATGTAAACTAATAGGAGTAAATCAGTTCTAGCTTCTTCACCAACCACCCACTCAGCCGGGTAGTTGAAACTAAATTCATACTCTTCATTTCTATATGTTTTCCAGCCTGACATATTAGCACTGGTTGTGGTTGGAGTTGGGGTGGCAGTTGGTTGAACAGGAGTTGAGTTCTTCTTGTTTTGATATGCAATCAAAAAAGAAGTAGTGAAAATAATGATTAGTAGAAAGACAGTAAGTGAGAGGGGAAAGTGTTTTGTGTTTGTAAGTTTCTGAAAGAATGATTGACTCCTTTTTTTATCAGAAGTATTTTTCTGAAAGTTATTTTTCATTAAATTATTGTAGCACTTTTTTAAATATGAATAATGTTGACAAAATTAGTGTTTTGTAATAACATCGTAATTACAGGTATGCCAACGCAAATCGTTTTCAGGGCAGGAAATAGCAATGTAGTTGCTATTCCTAAAAATTTATCTCGGGAGTTAGGATTTAAGTCCGGCTTGAATGTGGTGGTATCTAAAATACCAGGCGAAGATGCTATTGTTATCAGAAAAGCCACAAAAGCTGCAAAGGTAAAAGAGAAGACAATTGACAGGGAATTCAAAAACTGGCTTGATAACGTTCTTCAGGAAGACAAGGAGATTTTGGATGAATTGGCTGTTCGTTGATATTGAAAAGGTTTACCTTATCCACGAGGCTGTAATTAAAAAAGCCGGTACCAAGGCTTCGGTTCGTGATTTTGCGCTTCTTCACTCTGCGGTTGAGCGACCAAAAGCAACTTATGAAAGTAGGGATTTATACCCCAACCTTTTTTTAAAAGCAGCAGCTTTACTTCAATCTCTTTGTTTAAATCACCCGTTTACGGATGGCAACAAAAGAACGGCCTGGCTTTCTGTAAAGAGGTTTTTGTATATAAATGGTTATCAGCTAAGGGCCGACAAGGATGATGCTGTGCGATTTATGCTTTGGGTTGATAATGAGAAGCCTGACATAAGCAAAATTTCCACCTGGCTCAAAAAGTACTGCAAAAAGATAAGATAATGTTTCAATCAGTAAACCTGAATGTGGAGAGGATTTGATTTAGTGTTTTTTGATTGCTTCCCATTAACACAAAAGTCAGTAATGGTTCTTCTTTATCAAAAACAAAAATATATGCTGTTTGATCGTAACCAAGATCACCCGGTTCTTCTAGCTTAAGGAGGTATTTAATTGCTTCTTTTTTTATCTTCTTTTAATTTATTCCATCTTGGAGGAGTCTATCGAAATACCATCAGAGGTGACTTGGTTTTCACAAACTGGCTTGCAGATTACAAAACACTCATTTTCTCCTAAATCTTTCTTACAAGATAGGACACATTTATCAAATTCTTGTTTTATTTTATGACATTCCTCTTCTGTAACTTGCTGACATCTATTTACTTCTTCTAACAACTCTTTCCCTCTTTCAATACAAGAGGTAGAAAAGCTGGTTGGATTGAAACTTACGCCTTTTACCTTAGTCTTTTCAAAATCAGCTTCAAGGAGTCTTTTTTCTTGATCGGGGAGATTCTGGATAAAACGTTTTCCATCCTTGTTTATGCATACTGGGGGATAGGATTTTTGGATCACGCTTCCTTTTAGTTTTAGACAATCTTCAAAATTTTTGGGAATTAGTCTTTTTCTTTTATCCGTAAGATAAGCTAAAAAGAACGTGGTTGTAAAAAGGATTATTAGTAAGACACATGTTAATAGAGCTTGAAAATACTTGAGATTTAGGATTGCAGGTAAGGCGCGTGGTTTTTCTTTAAGAGGAGGCAGCTTATCGGTTTCAAGAACCTTCTTAACTTTTTCTTCTAAGGCTAGGTGGGGTTTACGCATATAAATTGATTATACATCACCAGTTGTCCTGGGAAAGGAATAGTGTTAAATTGAATTTGAATTATGGATATCAGGGTTTTAAAATCCACAGTCAAGGTATTGGTGGAGGAGGGAAAAGGGATTTTAGCTGCTGATGAGAGTACGCCAACTATAAAAAGGCGTTTTGAGATAATTGGTCTTGAATCGACTCCTGAAACCAACAGGATTTATAGACAACTTCTTTTTACAACACCAGGGATCGAGGAATTTATTTCAGGAGTTATCATGTTTGACGAAACATTAAGACAAAAAACTGATGGCGGAATTCCTTTTCCAAAGCTTCTTTCAGACCGGGGAATAATTTCGGGAGTTAAAGTTGATAAAGGAAAAGTAAAGATACCAAACTTTCCCAGTGAAGAAATAACAGAAGGCCTGGACGGGTTAAGAGAAAGGCTTTTGGAGTATAAAGCGATGGGTGCGAGCTTTACTAAATGGAGGGCAGTTTTTTTAATTGGACAAAAAACTCCAAGCGCTGTGTGTATTGAGTCAAACGCGGATTTAATGGCACGTTTTGCAGTTTTTTCTCAAGAAGTCGATCTTGTTCCAATCATTGAACCAGAAGTGTTGATGGAGGGAACGCATGATATCACTAAAAGCGAGGAGGTAACTTATAGAGTACTTAAAACTATTTTTAAAAGATTGATGGATTATAAGGTTATTTTTGAAGGGATGCTTCTTAAACCCAACTGGGTTCATCATGGATTAGATTGTAAAAATAAGGCTAGTAATGAAAAGATTGCTGAGGCAACCTTAAAAGTTATGAAAGAGGTTGTTCCTTCCCAAGTTCCCGGGTTAGTTTTTCTTTCAGGAGGAGATTCACCGGAGGAGTCAACAATCCATATTAATGATATGAACAGAATTGATAAAGTTTCTTGGCAGATAAGCTTTTCGTTCGGGAGAGCGTTACAACAAAAGGTCTTGCAAGTCTGGATGGGTGATCCCAGTAGAATAAAAGAAGCGCAAAAGGTGTTTTACAAAAGAGCAAGACGAAATTCGCTTGCAAGAACTGGTCAGTATAAGGAAGAAATGGAGGCGGAAAATGGAGAATAATTTAGATTTATTATCAATCGGAGACGTGACCATGGATGTTTTTTTAGCTCCAACCGAGTCAGAAGCTTTTTGCAGCTTAAACGATAAGGAGTGTTTTATCTGCTTTACTTATGGGGAAAAAATTCCGGTAAAGAGTGTTGATTATTCTTTGGGTGGTAACGCTGCGAATAATGCAGTTGGAGCAAGCAGATTGGGGTTGAAAGTTGGCTTAGTATCTACCTTAGGAGCTGATACATCAGGTGATCAAATCCTTAAAGAACTGGAAGAGGAAGGAGTAGATTTAACGTTTGTAGTTCAGCAGCCCAACACAGGGACAAACTTTTCGACCATAATAAACTATTCTGGCGAGAGAACGATTTTTTCCTATCATGCGCCCAGATCTTATGAATTTCCGGTTCACTTACCCAAAGTGCCCTGGATTTATTTAACTTCAATGGGGGAGGCTTTCCAGCCTTTTTACAATCATTTTGTGGATTTTCTTCACAATAATGTCGAGATTAGACTTGCCTTTAACCCAGGAAGCAGGCAGTTAAGGGCTGGAGTAGAGATATTGAAACCTGTTCTGGCTCTCACTGAGGTTATCTATGTAAATAGAAAAGAGGCAGAAGACTTAACCAATATGAATGATTCTCATGGTAAGGATAAGAAGCTTTTAAAAGCTTTATCGGCTTTGGGACCCAAGATTTCAATAATGACTGACGGTGCTAATGGGTCGTTTGTTTATGACGCTATCAATAATCAATTTTACAAAGCAGGT
>Ga0154976_124_pt1 | contig 6895 bp, 8 predicted proteins | sample RifCSPhighO2_01_FD_105944 | JGI IMG/M metagenome (GOLD analysis project Ga0154976, IMG submission 105944) | Candidatus Woesebacteria bacterium RIFCSPHIGHO2_01_FULL_38_10 | reverse complement strand
ATCCCCGTAAACCATATCAAGCTTAAGTCCACTTAAAACGTCAAGATCACTATTTTCCCTGACCAAAGCGCGTACCTGATATAGCTTGTGAATTTTTTTAACCATATACTGTCCAATAAAACCGGTCGCTCCTGTTACCAATACTCTCATTTAATTTAAATATCCCTAACTAAAATATCTTTTACAGTTTCCCTGCGTTGAACTACTCTTGATGATCTACCTTTAGTTAAAACAGTTGCGGCACGGGGTTGCAAAAATTGATTAGACTGGCAACTAAAATAAGCTCCTGTGTTTCTTATTATTACCAGATCATTACTACTTCCCTGCTTGAGCATTCTATTTGTTAAAACAATATCAGATGAATAAAGTAAGGGCCCTGCAATTGAAGTCCTTTTTTTTTCCTTGTTTTTCGTCAAAACATCAACTTCATGATACTCCGAATAAAGTGTGAGTATGGGCATTAGATTGGTTCCGGCATCGATAATTAACCAATTGTTATGTTTTGTTTCTTTTCTAGTTATAACTGTGGAAATTAAATCAGTAGTATTGCCAATCAGACTTCTACCTGGCTCAAGCATCAAAGTCGGATATTTTAAACCTTTTTCCTCAAGTTTTTTTTCCAAGTAGTCAACTATTTCCTTACCAAGGCTCTCAAAATTTAAAGAAGTGTTTTTGTAATTAATATCCAATTTTAGAAAACTCTTTAAGGAATTGAGAGCAATATCAGTTACCTTGTAGGCAGTAATATTTTCAACACCCAAACCTCCCCCAAGATTAATTATTTCCACCTCAAATCCATACTCACTTTTCAACTTAACCATTAAGTCAGTAAGTGCGTCTATTCCTACTAAATATCTTTTAGCACTCTTCTGGTTCGAACCTGTATGACAATGTACGCCAATAAGCTTTAGATACCTGCTCTTTTGAACAAATTCTAAAATTTCTTTAAGCTCCGCACCATCTGCTTCCAGACCGAACCTGTCGTAAGAAATTCCCAACAAAGATTTTAATCCTACTCGCAACGAGGGGAAAGTTAAGCGTATCCCAATATTTGCCCTTTTTTTATGCTTTTGGCAAATATTCTCTATCTGTCTAACCTCATCAAAAGTCTCGACATTAATAATTCTAAATCCAAATTTTACAGCTTTATCCAATTCCTCGCTTGTCTTGACTAAACCGTCAAAAATTATTTCGCCGCCTTTATAACCGGCCAAAGTCGAAGACTCGATGTCAAGCATTGAACAGACTTCCGCTAAAACGCTCTCTTCTCTGAAAATCTTTAATAACGCCACAATCGGATTTGTTTTAGCTGAGTAGCAAAGACAAAATTCTCCCTTATAGGCTTTGAAGTATTTAAAGTAGTTGTAAATATTCTCAAGCATTGCCTCTTGCCTAGTTACAAAAAGGGGGCTGCCGTATTTCTTTACCAATTTTATTGCTTCTTTTGAAGTTAAAGCGTTTCTCATCATTTCCTGGGTTTTTCAAGAACTACAACAAGCATGCTGCCGTGTTTTCTCAAAAAGTCAAAACGGCTCAAAAAATCACTAATTAGAACTGGAATATACATTACATATTTAAGCTTAGGAGAAGTCTGGTAAAGATACCAGTCAATAAGACGGATAAACCAGGGCATAAAATACAAACCCGTTTTTTCAATTATCTCAAAACCACATGATTCAACCTCCTCTGTTAACCGGCTCCATCCGTAGCTAATTTCCCTACCGTCTTCTTTAAAACCGGTATCTGCTAAAATATCTAAAATAATTGATTTCCCAAACCACTCATACTTATTGGGCACTCCAATTGCCGCCCTGCCACCTGGTTTTAAAACCCGATAGATCTCCTTTATGGCATCCACAGGTTCTGGAATATGCTCGATAGTACCTATTGTAAATGCATAATCAAAAAAATTGTCCTTATAAGATAATTTCCTCATATCGCCAACGCTAAACTTAACAGAAATATTTTTTTTCTTCAAAATCTCTTTTGCTCTTTTAATAAGTCTTGGTGCTATATCGATAGCATAAACCGCGTCATAGTAATTCCAAATATGGTCAAGAAGTGGGGTATGGTGTACTTCATTCCAGACATCCAATTTCAAAAATTTCCCTTCCTTTTTACCTTTTCTCAGGTATTTATTACAAAGTCTCAACTCTCCTTGTAAAAAAGAATTGCTACTTAAAGCGTCCGTTATTGAAACAAAATCATCCGCGTACCTATCCCAAAACTCAGCTCTTAGATGTTCATTCTCGCTTTTTAGTGGGTTAAAATCGATTTTATTTTTTGGCATACTAATTTTAACTACCCTCTGGAACTCTTCTTGGATTTCTTGCTGATTTACGATGATCGTTTATTATTTTTTCTGTTATAGAAATAGGTCTCGATTTTACTTCTTCAAAAATTCTTCTTAGATATTCGCTAATAAAGCTAAGAACAACAAGCTGAACACTACCTATAAAAAGTACTGTTATAAGTAAAGTCATAAAGCCTCTGGGTGCGCCAGGATAAATAAAATAGGCTAAGAGATAAACAACAGCCGCCAATAAAGTTACGAAAACACTCAAAATAGCTGCATAAAAAACCCACTCTAGGGGTGCATATGAAAATGAAAATATAGCTCTTCTTGCCCACCATAAACCCTTAAACATACTGGTTGTTGATACACTCGCGCCCGAAAACCTTTCCGGGCGCTTATAAGAAACTCCAATTTGCTTGAAACCAACCCAAGCTCGTAAACCCCGCATAAATCTATCTTTCTCGGGCAAAGAATTAATATGATCAACTACCTTTCTATCCATTAAAGAGAATTCTCCCGCATCCTGAGGGACTTTAATATAGCTTAATTTATTGAAAATAACGTAGAATAGGTGATAAATCTGCTCCATTAGAAAACCCATGCTTTTTTCCCGCTTTCTTCTAACACCATAAACGACATCATTCCCTTTCAGCCATTTTTCGACAAAAACCTTTATAAGCTCCGGGGGGTCTTGCAAATCACCGTCCATAATAACCACAGCCTCACCAATTGCTTGTTTCATACCGGTAGTAAAAGCATTTTGAGCGCCGAAATTCCGACTGTGAAGAATAACTGTCAGTTTTTTGTCTTTTTTTGCTAATTTTTCAAGTATACTCTGAGATTTATCGGGGCTTCTATCATTAACATAAACTATCTCATAATTGAGAGTTATCTTTTTCAATTCCCTTGTTACTCTTTTGTATAACTCTTCAATGTTACCCTCGTCCCTATAAGCAACTGGGACAACTGAGATCATCTTCCTTGTCAACATAGTTCGAATATAACAACTTTAATCGTCAGATTCAACAATCAGCCGCTGATGTATTTTCTCATCAATAAATGTTAAAAATTTAAAATAATATGAAGACGGTAAAAGCTTTGCTAATTTATAAGCGTAAAATATTATCAAAGGATAATAACTAATAACATCACCCCTTTCTATAGATTTAATAACTGCCCTAACTGCATCTTCTTCTGAAAGCGATAAAATCGTATGTCTTGAAAACGGACTCATGCCAGTCTTTACAGGACCGAAAAACACGGTTTTGAAATGTATTTTATTCCTATATTTTAGATACAAACTTTCAAAAGCAATTGAAAGTGCGGCTTTACTTGCCGCGTAACCTATGCCTTCTTCTCCACTGCCCTTTAAGGCAGAAGACGAAGAAATTGCAATAACTTGAGAATTTGTTTTTAAAAGGGGGAAAAGCGCTTGAATTCCCTTTATTACCGATAAATAATTTATTTCAATCATCTTTCTGGTTTTTTCAAAGTCCAAACCGTTTATAAAATCATTTTCGAAAATAGCCGCGTTGAAAATTACAATATCGGGATGATATTTTTTACGCCTCAGAGATTTAACAATTTGATCCCAAGAGTCTTTTTGGGAAATATCAATCGCTGAATAAAGGTAGTTTTTCGGACTATTCACCTCACTTTTCAAATTCTTAAGCAGTTTTTCTCTTCGCGCAATACCCCACACTTCACAACCTTCACCGACCAGTTTTATTGTAAGAGCCCGGCCTATCCCGCGAGATGAACCAGTAATCAACACTTTTTTGTTATGAAGGTCCATACTTTAAGTTAATTGAAGTTATAGCAGGATAGATAAAAAAAGCAACAGATATTTCTTAATTAAGCCTCTTCAAGGGCTAGTCTACGTCTATTTAAGATTGCCAACATTTCTGGATGTACAGTCCGGCTTCCCGCAATTACACCATAATAACCGGGTCTCCAGGGATCACCAAAAATATTCGTAGCAATACCGCCTGCTTCTTGAACCAAAAGTGCGCCAGCTGAAAGATCCCACGGATTGGTCCAGGATGAGACATAACCGTCCAACTTTCCAGAGCCAACCCAAGCAAGCTCCAAACCACCTGATTGAAATTCCCGAGGGAATCTTCGAGAGCTTTCTGAAATTTCTTTCATTCCTGCCCAAACAGCCTCAACCTCCAATCTTTCAGTGGCGCCCTTTCCTTTACGAACGTCTAAAAGAGGGGCGAAAGTAATAACAGATTCACTAAATGGCCTTTCTGTAACATGAATCGGTTGACCATTAAGATAAGCTCCACCACCCTCAACAGCATAATAAAGTCCATTATTTAAAAAGTCGAAAACAACGCCAATCCTGGTTCTGCCCTGTTCTACACACGCAAGTGTGTGGTTACAAACTGGTATACGCCTAGCAAAATTTGTGGTGCCGTCAATCCCATCAATCGTCCAGAAATTTTCACCCTCTACATTTTCATTCGGGGAAATATCTTCACCTAAGATTAAGGCTGAGGAATCGTATCGTTTAATTACCCACGAGGCAATTTTTTCCGCCCTTGCATCGTAAGGTGTATATTCACTTTTGTCGCCTTGAACCCAGGTTGGAAAAACTGTATCAAAAACTCTATTGAGTCTATGTCCTGCAACAAGTGCTGCTAAAATCGCGGTCTTTACTCTGGGGTCCCTTTCGACATGTGGCCATCTTTCAAAATCTAATTTTCCCTGGCCTTGTGGCCTTGGTTCTAACCGTCGTTCGATTCTCGACATACCTTCCTATAATGACTGAGGCAGTGGATTTTGTCAATGGTTCTGAAACCAATCGACAGAGCCGATTGACACTTATATACCCCTACCTTTCGCCAAAGGAGGTGGCATCTTGATTGGTATCGAACTGGGTGAGACAGAGCCGAAAGATCTCAAAGATTCTACCTGTTATTAAGTCAAGAGAAAATTGATACAGTTACAGAAAAACCGTGAAAAGTTACATTGCTCAAGACCATCCATCTGGGTCATGTAGGCCAACTGTAATACCGATCATCTTCTTCTTGCCTTTCCCCTCTTCCCCTCTCTACGGCTTCATTTATCTGATTCTCAGTTAGGCCAATCTTGGCTGCCAAACTAGTTGTTGATCCAAGGGCTACTTTATACAACCATCTTGTCCGATCATCCCCACCATCTCTAGTATAACCAAGATCCTTTAAAACTTGTAAAGTTCCATTCTTCTCTTCTTCAATACCAATTCCATTTTCTCTCGTTTCCATACTCTTCACCTCCTTTAATGTAAATTTATTTCGCACCAGGATTATACACTACCTGCCGAAGCTTCTCAACAAACGGATCTCCAACAAAACTCTTCTCAAATTAATATAATATGGCTTATCACTTTTTAACATCTCTTTGACCAGGGGGGGGATTTCCTCCTTTGTCTCCGGCCATCGGGCTTCAATGTTTCTAAAAATCTTAAGTATTCGTTTATCCTGCAACGGCCAATGAGATATGCCGTCATGAAGATAATCTTTTTCTCTTCCCGAACCGATAAGTTTTACCGGAATTTTTTCGAAATGAACATAATTTCTGATTGTCTCAAAAGGCCTCTGAAGAAGGAAGGTTGTAATTGAATAAACGATTGGAATCATTCCCTCTAAAGCTAAACCGACAGCTATCCCCATCATTGCCTGTTCTGCGGCCCCTACATTAATAAATCGTTCGGGATATTTGCTTTGAATAGGATCCCACATTTTATAGCCTAAATCTCCGGTTACAATCCAAATTTTTTTATTTTTTCGCATTTGCTGGTAAATTGTATGGGCAAGATAACCTCGTGCGCTTTGGTGTGGTATATAACCTTTCATCGTAATATTTTCTGAACTAATTTAAAGTCTTTTTCCTTCATTACATAATAGTGGGCATCTTGTCCTTTTAAAAAAGGAAATTGATCAATTTTGGTTTTTGCAAAAAGTATTAAGGGCTGATTTTTAGTTTTAGTTCTCAAAGCTTTCACTAAACTTTTTAAGTTATGGCCATCGGTCTCTAATACTTTGCATCCGAAAGCTTTAAGTCTTTTTAGGAGTACTTTTAAATTGATTTGACTATATGCTCCCCAACTATTAGCATTAAGCAGTATCTTCAAATTGTTAACTTTGCTTTCGGATGCAATTCTCAAAGTCTCCCAAACACTTCCTTCTGCGCATTCTCCGTCAGAAATTGTACAGTAAACATTTTTCTTACGGTTGGCAAGCGAAATACCTAAAGCAATCGGCAAACCATGCCCCAAACTACCAGTCGAAACATCTATTCCATATTTGGGGTTTCTGTCAGGATGAACATGAAGTTTCTCTGTTTTCTTACCACTAATTAACCCGTGTTTTTCTAATATTACATAAAGTGCAATCCCCGCATGGCCATTGGAAAGTACAAATTTTTCCTCTTTTTTCTTAACAATGTAGACTGCATCAATCAAATCCACACAACTTAAGCAGGAGCCTATATGAGATAATCCTCTTTTAAAACTTATTTCCAAAATTCTTTTTCTTGTGCTTTTTTGACCAACAGTCAAAGACAAATTTTCCATAAAATTAAAAAGATACAAGTTTCGCACTTCCCTTAATA
>Ga0154976_115_pt1 | contig 8076 bp, 7 predicted proteins | sample RifCSPhighO2_01_FD_105944 | JGI IMG/M metagenome (GOLD analysis project Ga0154976, IMG submission 105944) | Candidatus Woesebacteria bacterium RIFCSPHIGHO2_01_FULL_38_10 | reverse complement strand
ATCGATTTTCTTTTGGCCTTAAAGCTTGAGCCTTTGGCTAATTCTCCCGCAACATTGCCTAGATCACCTTCCTCTTTATATAAATTTTTAACCTCTTTTAAATCTTTTTTATAAGCTTGGGTTATAACCTGAAGCATCATCCTTTCAGCCAGGTTAAAAACTATTCCCTTATATCCTGGAGCAAGTTGTCCTAGTAAAAGATTGGTAATTTTTTCTGTTTCGCCTTTTTCTGCCTTCTTAAAAAGAGAAGCTAAAATTTTAGTAATTTCGATTCTTGACCTAGTTTTTTCCAGCTTTTCAAGGAAGTTAGCTAAATTTCTAAAATCCATAAGGCTATTATACAACCGTGTCTTTTTCGATTACACTTGCTGAGAAAGATATGTTGAGAAGAAAAGGTAGGCAAAAATGACAACCGCTATAAAAATTAACCCAAAAACTATACTAATGTAACCTCCAGACTCCTCATGAACAACTTTATTCAACCCATCTCCAACCAAAGTCAGACCAAAAAGAGATGGAAGGACTAATATCATATATAAAAATTGTGGGTCAGCTGTTGTCATAATTAAACTGTTTTACCTGCCCGCCACGATCCGTCGCCATAGCTTTAGAGCGCCGATGATTTGACAAAGGCAGGATCTTGAATTTATTTTATTATATACCTTGACGCCTTTGTCTTCCCCTGCTTTTTAACAACTCCCTTTTCTATAAGATAACTTAAATCCCTTAAAATTGTATCTTCAGAAACCATTGACAAAACTTTTTTAAGATCCTGCATTACTCCTGAGCCCCCCCCGGACAAATACTCGATAAGTTTCATTTGACGTTCGGTCAGTGCAATTTGCGTCCCAATCTTGCCCTTAAGCTTCATGTCGATTGAAAGTTTACGCACCTTCTCCTTAATTTTACTAAGTTCTATGGCAACAACCTGGGTAAAATACTCAAGCCAAGGCGTTAAATCCCGATCACTAATATTTTTAGACTGCCTATCAACTTCTGCAAAGGCTTCGTAATAGGAAGCAGGTTCTTGATCAAAATGTTCCTCGAAAGCAAAGAAACGCTTTATATCGTATCCCTCTCTCACTAAGACAAGGTTGGCAAAGGCTCTAACTGTACGACCGTTCCCTTCGACAAAAGGATGGGTTGTTACCAAGATGTAATGGGCAATTCCCGCCCTTAAGACTGGATGAACCTCCATTGCCTCTTGCGAATTAAACCATTCAAAAAAATCCTCCAAGATATAAGGAATTTCGATAAAGGGCGGAGGTTCGAGAATTATCTTTCCGCTTCTTTCCTCTTTTATTATCACTTGGGTTTTCCTTAAAACTCCCACTTTTTCATCGGAAACAATTTTGCCTACAGTTTCCCTGTGGATATCAAGAAGCATATCGATATCATATCCGCCCCTTTTGACAACCAACTCATCCAAAAGTTTCATCACATTTCGATAATTTATAACTTCCTGAACATCCCGCTGCCGGGCTACAATTTCCTCACCCTCAAGAACTTTTTTTGTTTGTTCCAAACTTAGCTCATTTCCTTCAATATGGGTTCCATGATGAATGGTTCTAGTAATTGCCTCTGTTTGAAACTGCTTTTCGTAATAGGGAACCAAAGGTGCATTTTCAATAACTTCTTTAGCGGCCTCGATTTGGCCAATAGTTTTGAGAATCTTGTTGGAAATAATAAACCTCGGAGAATACATGCTTAAATATTACGGTAATTCTGCGGAAAAAACAACATCTTTTTTTGTATAATATCCAGAAATGGTATTAATTAAAAAAACCCATCCTCTGACGAAGGTCGAAAGCAAACTTTTAAACTCAATCAAAAAAGAAAAAACTATCAAGTTTTTCGAAAAATATAAAATAAAAGGACTTATTGACCAAGATCCCGGAGAAAAAATTCCCTCTTTTAGTAATATACTTAAAAAGACCAGCTATTCTGTTATCAGAATACCCAACCAGCCTTGGGAAGTTAGATTTAATTTTAAAAAGACAAGAGGGGTTACAAAAATTTTTTTACACAACAAATACGATTCTGGAAAACCTTCTTTAATCTTTCATCACGGCTTGGCATCCAGCAAGAACACTGAATTGAAGGTATTCCTTAACAGCATCTTTCTTGACAAATTTAACGTTTTTTCAATAAAAGCTGCTAATCACGACTCATTAAGACAAGTAATCCGTCAGTGTGTCAATAAATTTATGAATTTAGCCACAACCACTTGTGCGTCTGTAATTGCCATTAATGAAATTGTAAACTTTATTAGGGACAATTCCGACAAACCTATATTCGTTGTTGGATTATCAATGGGAGGAATTGTTACAGGCTTACACTATTTTTATTTTGGAACCGCTAACTTTTACTTCCCAATCATTGCCTATCCTAACTTTGGAGAAATAATCCTTTCAGAGAAAAATAGACCCCTTATCCATAATTATCAAAAGCTTTCTCGAAATGCTTCAATTAAAAATTGTTTTGAAATACCCAAAGTGCTCAAAAAGAAACCAAAAGAAAAAATTTACCCCATATTGGGAAGCAATGATGAATTAATTGATTTTAAAGACGCCCAAAAGTTTTGGAAAGGATATAAAACTAAAACCTTTAACACCGGCCATTTTTCAATTGCTCTAAAAATAGGTGAAATAAGAAATTACATTCTCGAAACCTCAGGAGTGCAATAAGGTCCGACCTTATTGCATTACTAGTTTCCAAAAAATTTCCGGAATTTTTTCTGCCAAATCATCTGCGTTGTAATTGGGACCAACTCTTTGATAAAGCTCGTCCGCTGCTGCTTTCGAAATATAACTGGCAGCACAGGCTGCTAAAAATGGTCCATTTTTTGCTAAAAGTGCGACTGTCAATCCCGCCAAAACATCCCCTGTCCCACCTTTAGTAAGACCAGTATTTCCTCCGGGAATATTTACACACTTAGAAGGTGAGCAAACAATTGTCTTTAGTCCTTTTAAAACAATTGTACATTTGTATTTAGAGGTTAGTTGCAAATCTATATAATCTAAGCTCTGACCTCTAAGCTCTAATTCCTTCCCAAAAAGTATTTCAAACTCCTTTTTATTGGGAGTAATTATCGCACCCTCCGGCATCCACTCAGGATCCATCACCTGCAAACTTCCTGCATCAATTACCCATTTTTTATCAGGAAATTTTTCCAAAAATCTTTTTGTAATCTCTCTAGTCCTTCTTCCTTCTTCATCCAAAATATTCCCTTGTTCTAACTTCATTGTCATCTGTTCTGATGCAAAACGCATCAGGCCTGGCCCGATTAAAACCGCGTCTGACTTTTCAATGTATTTTTCGGTTTCTTTCCATGGAACCCAAATAAAGGAAAGGAGTTTTGATTTTACGTGTTCTACAATTCCACCAAGCGAAGGCTCAGGCGATGTGAAAAAAACCATGTCAACAATTCTTGAAGCAACTTTGAGAGATAAAAGGGGCGCGCCGTGGAAAAACCTAGAACCACCGATAATAGTTACTTGCCCGTTATCCTCATTGGAAGAATCAACTTTTGGTTTATAAAGCTTATTAAGATTTTCTTTTTCAAAAACTTTTAACATTTGAAAAGATTTACCATCCAAAAAGTTAATTTCTACCTATCACCCCTAGGTATACTCCTCTCTATTCCGCTTGACGGAGGATCCTTTAAAAGTGGTCCTTCCACTCCAATAGGGGGTAGCTCATCTATAGAAATGTTACGCGGGTTCTTTACTATGCGAAATCTGTATCCCGCAAATTTGCCGGTAGTTATATTCCACAAAGGAACCTTCTGTACAATTTTATCCCATTCCACACTTTCCCTAGTCATACTTAATAATAATAAATTTATTAAGCGCTTAAAACTATTCTTTCCATCCTATCTAACCCTTCAACGAAATGGGGGTCAGCTGTCGTAATTATCGTTTGCTGTTTTTTGGTAACCTCCATAACAATTTTTCTGTGTTCATGGTCAAGCTCAGAAAAGATATCATCCAAAAGCAACGTCGGTAACTCACCAATCTTTTCTTTAATAAAGGAAAGTTCTGCCAATTTCAACCACAAAACCACCATCCTCTGTTCTCCCCTACTTCCATACCTTGCAATGTCCATTGCTTTCTTACTCTCTTTTTCTTCTAGTCTGAAAATAAAGTCATCCCTATGGGGTCCGACCAAGGTTGCTGTTGCAGCTACTTCTTCATATTTATACTGTTCCAGACGGGCTTCTGAAATTGCACTTTTATCATATTCTAAGCTGAACTTCTGATTGTTCAACCCTTCCTGACTATTGGCAAATTCAATAAACTCTGCACGTTTCCCTGAAATATAATCTCCGTTTTTAATAAGAAGTTTGTCCCAAAATAAAAGCTGACTTCTTGAAACTCCTTCTTCCTTAATCTTCAAAAGAAGTCTATTTCTTTGCCTTAGTCCTTTAACATAAGATAAACTTGTACGTCGATACTCTCGATCGGTTTGTGATAAAACCATATCCAAAAAATCCCGTCTCTTTCCCGGAAACTCAGTTACAAGTCCCAAATCCCAAGGCCCAAAAAGCGTTACTCTAAATTTCCCTGCAAAGTCAATTAAGCGTTTACCAACCCCGTTAATAAGAAGTCTTTTCCTTGCCACCTTCTCAACTTTTCTCGGATTCATCCCGATGGTAATTTCTCCCCTTGTGAGAATAACTTCCAAGTTTGTTCCGAATTTTTCCCCTTTCTCTTTTTCGATAACCGCACCCTCTGCTCTGGCTATCTCTTCTTCGTAAAAAATCACTTCCTCCTCAACTTTGGCTCTGAAACTTTTTCCTGTCGAGAGTAAAAATAAACTTTCCAAAACATTGGTTTTTCCGCTAGCATTAGGGCCAACAATTACTGAGGTTTTATTTGAAAAAACAAAACTTTTTTCCTTAAAATTTCTGAAATTCGACAAATGGATTCTCTTAATCTGCATACGCTGACTCAATTATACTGGAAAAGGATCTGGACAAAAAATTTTTAAAAGTTCTAGAATAGTATGGGTGTGAAAAATTAATGGCAAAGAAAGAAAATAAATCAAACGTTTTAAAAACAATCACTACCCTATTTGCTCTAACATCTCTGGCAGTTGCTTTTAGGAAGTACTTGACAAAACCATTCAGTTTTCTTAGCAAGAAAAAATAAACTACCGAGGGCTAAGAGTCCTCGGTATTCGCGAGTGTTTGAAATAAAGACTATTACTAGACTAGAGAGTTATTTAATTTTGGCATTTTGGGCAGAAATAAGTTCCTCTTCCTGAGAGTTTAATTTTTTTTATCTTTGATTTACATCTCTTACAGGGAGTGCCTTTCTGATCATAAACTAGGGTATGATCCTGATAATTTCCTTCTCTCCCATCTGGAGTAACATAAGCAAGTTCACTTGCACCGCCATACTTTAATCCCTGCCTCAAAACCTCCTCAATTGCATCATATAGTCTTCTAACCTCTTCATCACTTAACTGTCTGCTGAGTTTTCCAGGGTGCACTCTAGCAAGCCAAAGCGCATCATTGGCATAAATATTACCAACCCCTCCAATTTTTTCCTGATCCATAAGAAGAGTTTTTATTGAGCGTGAAGATTTCGAAGCAATGTTTTTGAACTTATTAAGTGTCAAGTCTTTGAACGGTTCCGGTCCCAATTTGCCGATAAAATCAGTCTTTTCAATTTCATCTGTCCTTATAACTCTAATCCATCCAAAAAGTCTAACATCGTTGTAATAAAATTTCCCATCATGGTCAAGTTTAAAAATTATATGAGTGTGTTTCCCTGGAAGACCGCCCACTACCTTACTTGAAAGGTTAGGAACCTTCTTAAGATTTGGTCCGCGATAAATAAGTTGCCCTGTAAGTTTTAAGTGAACTACTATCGAATAACTGTTAGAAAGATCAATTGATAAAACCTTTGCAAAACGTCGAATGTCTTTTATTTTTTCGCCAACCACATCCGTATCACGTATTGCGTATTTCGTATTACGTATTTCAACACTCCGTATTGTGTGTCCAACAAGATACTTCTGTAATTGTAATTTTATTGATTCAACTTCAGGTAATTCAGGCATGTAAAGTAGTACGAATTAGGTAGTATGCAAAAAAAACCTTGCTACATTCTGCTAGCTACAAATTTCTTAAACTCTTTAACAAATCTTTCCTTGGAAAATTTCTTAGCTTGATCTTGAAGTTTATTCTTGTCCCATTTAATCCCGTCAAACCTCTCAATAGCTTTCTTTAAAGTTTCTTCATCTTTGTCATCAACCAAAATTCCCGTCGCTCCATCTATCACCGATTCTTTAAAACCGCCACCGTTGAATGCTATAACGGGAGTTCCCGCAGCTTGGGATTCTACGACCGTCATGCCGAAATCCTCATCATGAGCAAGGGCAATAAAGCCTTTTGCTCTTACGTATAATTTATAAAGTTCCTCATCAGAAACTCGTCCAAGTAATTCGATATTTCCTCCCGAGAGTTTCTTTAATCTCTTCTCAATATCCGAAAATCCATGCGCTTCTCCTACAATCTTCAACTTATACTTAGACTTAAACTGTTTAATTACCTTTGCAGCCTCTTCTAAACCTTTCGCCCCCACCAGCCTTGAGACTACCAGAAAATATGGCTGCATATTCTCGTCTTGCGCTTCATTACTATATAGTATTGAAGTAGATTTAATAATTCCCTCAACATCAACTGAAGGGTAGATAACAACCGAATCTCTGCTATAGAACTTCTTAATACGTTTCTTGACGTTCTCCGAATTAGCAATAAAGTAATCTACTCCCCCCCTAATCTTAGTCTTAAACTTAAACTGTTCTCTGTCGGGTTTCTGTGAAACCCTCCAGTCATACATCCTCATAAAATGCCCGATAATCGCTGAGTAAATTTTCACCGGCCAGTACTTTGTAAAACCAACCGAAGTCTGGTATCCATAAAGCCAGCGCGGGGGCGTATGACAATAAGCAATTACCTTGGTCTTTGGTCCTACTCTAAAACCCCTAGTTATATACCAACTGCAAGAAGTTATAACCAAATCGTAAGAAGATAAATCAAAACTTCTCCAAATTAAGGGGGTCAAAAATCTTAGTGGGCTGTAAAGCTTTCCAATTTTAAGTATTGGTGCGAGCCAACTTTCTATTATTTTCCTGTCTCCAAACTCTTTTTTAGCTGTACTTCCTTTTACCGAAAAAGCGGTATAAATTGGCGCTTTTGGATATAAATCTGCCAATACTCGCAAAACCCTCTCCGCCCCCCCATATTCTTTTATATAATCGTGAACCAAAGCAATCTTCATAGTAGATTAAGCTGATTTTCGCTGACAATTGCCTTCCCAACATCTTTAACTCTCTTTGTTAACGTCTTAAAACCGAATTGCGAGAACAAATCTAATACTTTATCGTTATCAACCTGCCAGTTTGACATTTCTTGCAAATTAACATCGACATCAACATCAATAACTATTTTTGCAAGTTTATATGATATGTCTGCATCTTCCTTGTATTTTTCAAGCTTATCGCAGGTAGACTTATCTAACTTATCAAGATGCTTGTAAATATTATCCAAAGTTCCGAATCTTGACAGTAATTTCTCAGCAGTTTTGGGACCAATCCCAGAAACACCCGGATAATTATCAGAAGGGTCTCCAACTAAGGCTTTATAATCAGTAATTTGAGAAGGTTTTACCCCCATTTTTTCAACCACGTCCTCTATTCCAAAAAGTTTAGCTTCTGAAAGACCCTTGATTGGTAAATAAACTTTTACTTTACTGTTCACAAGTTGTAAAATATCCCGATCTCCAGTAACAACAATTACTTCGTCGATTAGAGTGGAAGAGCGGGAGAACGGGAGAGCGGGAATTTTTTTACTTTTACTCCTATACTCCTCTTTTACTCTTACACTCTGGTTTGCAATTGTTCCAATCAGATCGTCCGCTTCGTATCCAGCCATCTCATAAATTGGGATTTGAAAGGCCTCGATTACCGCTTTAGCTTTTTCAAACTGACTCGATAACTCCTCATCCATCTTAGGCCTTTGGGCTTGATAAGCCTTAAATTTTTTATGTCTAAAAGTTGGTTCTT
>Ga0154976_131_pt2 | contig 8842 bp, 11 predicted proteins | sample RifCSPhighO2_01_FD_105944 | JGI IMG/M metagenome (GOLD analysis project Ga0154976, IMG submission 105944) | Candidatus Woesebacteria bacterium RIFCSPHIGHO2_01_FULL_38_10 | reverse complement strand
AGTCTGGTCCTCAAAAACTTTATCAGCAAATACCCAAAATCCCTCTTCCCCCTTAAGCTCAAAAGCACACTCTGAGGCTTCAGCCGCCGGTCTGGCTTTGGGGTGAATTGCATCAAGCGGAAAGTGCCTATAAACCCAGGCAACATCGTTTCCATACGCCTCAAGAACCTGCTTAACTGTCGGGTGAAATCTTGAACAAAACGGGCATTCAAAATCCGAGTATTCGATAAGAAATACCCTAGCGTTACGAGAACCTTTTACATGATCAGTTTCAGACACTTTTTCAATTTTTCCCGCCTGATCGGAAGAAAGCTTGCCACTGGGCGGAACTTGTGGCTGATTAACATCTTCTCCGGGGGTAGGGATTTGAATTTCAGTACCTTTCACCAGCTCGCCTTTTTCAAGATTTCTCACCTTCTGCCATAAAACCCCAACCACAAAGGAAAATACAATTGAGGCAAGAAGAAGGACAGGGATTAAACGGTCCAGAAGTTTTTCGGGTTTGGCCATAGGTGTAATTCTGCAAGAAATAAAAGTCTATGTCAACAGCAAGAATTTATACTTAACCCCTCCGCTTTATGGCCCTTCTAAATATCTAAGTGCATCCATGGCTGCCATACAACCAAACCCAGCGGCAGTTATTGCCTGACGGTAGTGATAATCGTGAACATCTCCTGCTACAAAAACCCCAGGAACAGTTGTTGACATTCTATATTCACCAAGTTTAGAAATTTCAGACCTGAGTTTTGAGTTTCTTACAATGTATCCTTTTTCATCCAATTCAACTTGTCCTTCGAAAATTTCTGTTGAAGGAGTATACCCGATAGTAATAAAAACACCGTCAAACTCAATTTCCTTACTTTCCCCCTCCTTAATATTTCTTATTCTTATTCTTTGAAGTTTATCTTCACCTAAAAATTCTTCAACTATACTATCCCAAACAACCTTTATCTTTTTTTCCTCAAATACTTTCTTTTGCATAATAGCCGAGGCTCTAAATTCGCTCCTGCGGTGGATAACAGTAACCGAATTTGCATATTTTGTTAAAACCAAAGCCTCCTCCATAGCAGAATCTCCTCCACCAATGACTGCAACTTTCTTGCCCTTAAAAAAAGGGGCATCACAGGGGGCACACGAAGAAACCCCACGGCCTCGAAGTTTGTCTTCTCCCGGAACCCCCAACCAAAGAGTTTGAGCGCCTGTTGCGATAATCACGGATTTACTTGTAAGTTTTTGCTTGTTGGTGGTTAGTTTAAAAGGTAGCTTAGAAAAATCAACTGCCGTAAGATTCTCTGCAACTAATTCTGCTCCAAACTTTAGCGCATGATCGCGCATTTTTTGCATAAGTTCAGGTCCTGATATTCCAGGCAAGGCAGGATAATTATCAACTATCGTTGTAAGCATTAATTGCCCGCCCCAAGCCTCGCCCGCCAAAACTATAGTTGAAGCAGCTCCGCGGGTAGCATAAATCGCAGCCGTTAGCCCAGCAGGCCCTGAACCTATAATCGCCACATCCCAAGTTTTAATTCCTTCACCCCCTGCCCTGATAGGATCTTTGAGTCTTTTGGTCATTTTGTCAAAAAGAACCAAACTACCTGTTCTTAACTCTCTTGACTACCTGCATCAACTTTTTCTTCACCAACTGGTTCTTGAACAACACTTCCTGCACTTACTCCCGACTCTTCCGGCTTACTTTCTCCAACAGAAGGACTGGAACTCTCTTGATCCTCTGATACGGCCGGTGGGTTAACAGTCTCAGATGGTTCAATTGGTACAGCTACCCCATCTTCTGTTGGTTGATCAGAAACAGTATCCCCAACCTGTCCGGTTGGCTGTTGAGTTCGATCGTCTTGTGGATCCATTTTTATCACCCCCGTTCACAAAAGCAGTTACATCCTTTCCTGCCTTTCTACTCAAGATCCTTTTTCAAAAGGTCCTCATATGCTTTTCTTCCCGCAAATCCTATCTGCCGGCCAACCTCTCCCCCTTCTTTAAAGAGAATGGTTGTTGGAATAGACATAACATCGTATTTTTGCGTTTGGTTAGGATTTTGATCAACATCCAACTTTACAATTATCAACTTATCTTTATATTCTTCCGAAAGTGCCTCCAATATCGGTTCAGCCATTTTGCAAGGATTACACCATGACGCCCAAAAATCAACCAGGACAGGACTTGTGTTTCGCAAAACTTTCTCTTCAAAATCAGAATCTTTTACCACGACTATAGACATACGCTTTTAAATATAACCTCCGTTTTCATACCGCGTCAATAACTAAAGCACTTGTCTTACGGGCTGAGTCTTAAGGGTAGTTACAATTCCACTTTCTTAAGCCTTAAAGAATTCGCAACAACCGAAATCGAGCTTGCAGCCATGGCAAAAGCTGCAAGAGCCGGATTTAGAAACCAACCGTTGAATGGATATAAAACTCCCATTGCAACCGGAATTAAGACTACGTTATACCCAAACGCCCAGAAAAGATTTTGTTTAATGACCGAAAGAGTGAGTCGGCTCAAATTCAATGCTGTCAACACACTTCTTATATCTTTGTTTAAAAGGGTAATTCCAGCTGATTCTATAGCAACATCAGTTCCTGTCCCCATCGCGATTCCTACATCTGCTGCTGCTAGAGCCGGAGCATCATTAATTCCATCACCAACAAAAGCAATCGTCGTTAGTTTGTTCTTTGTTACTTGGTCGCTTCGTTTTAATTCCTGAACTTTCCAAGCTTTTTGTTCCGGCAGAACTTCTGCCAAAACATTTTTAATTCCAGCCTGCTTCGCTATGGCTTTTGCGGTTCTTTCGTTATCTCCTGTAATCATCCACACATCTATTCCTCTTTTTTCCAACCCAGACACAATTCCGAAAACATGATCTTTCAAGAAATCAGCAACTCCAAACAAAGCTACTAACTTTTGGCTTATGGCAACATAAACCAATGTATTTCCGTGTCTTATATAAGCCGTCTCGCTTCGTAAAAAATGTCCCGGAGTTTCAACTCCTTTTTTCTCCATCAACCTCTTACTACCAATAAGAACCGATATTCCGTCAACTTTGGCTTCCACTCCAAATCCCTCAAGTGCCTTAAAACTTGAAATTCTTATGCCTTTCGCCTCTTCCTCAAAACTCTCAACTATAGCTTTAGCAAGAGGATGTTCAGACTGCTCTTCAACTTTTTTAATAACCATTGTTAACGCCTTGTCTAAAGCAAAGTCAGAGTTTTTAGTTTTAACAAAACTGGTAAGTTTTTTACGGGTCTTCTGGTCGAGTTCCTGCGAATTCATCGAAGAAGTCACTACCTTAGGCTCGCCTTTGGTCAAAGTACCCGTTTTATCAAAAATAATTGTCTTTACTTTGTGCGCTGTCTCAAGAGCCTCAGCATCTTTTATCAAAATTCCTTTTTCTGCACCCCGTCCGGTCCCAACCATAATTGCAGTCGGAGTTGCCAATCCCATTGCACAAGGACAAGCGATAATAAGAACTGCAATCATGTTGGTTAACGCCATCAGTCCCGAGCTTGCCGAGGGACCAAAGTCATACCATACAACAAACGTAGCAACAGCTATCATTAATACTGCAGGAACAAAGTAAGAAGAAATAACATCGACTAATCGCTGAATTGGAGCACGAGAACTTTGAGCCTCAACAACCATTTTTACAATTTGCGAAAGCATTGTATCTACCCCAACTTTTGTTGCCTTAAAGATAAAACTTCCTGACTTATTGATGGTTGATCCGATTACGTTGTCTCCAACTTTCTTATCAACCGGAATAGATTCACCTGTGACCATAGACTCGTCGATGCTACTTATGCCTTCCACAACACTTCCATCCGTGGGAATTTTCTCTCCCGGTCTTACTCGAATTAAATCTCCGACTTTGACATCTTCGATCGGGATATCTATTTCTTTTCTACCACGCACGACTCTGGCGGTTTTTGCTTGAAGTCCCAGAAGTTTCTTTATGGCGTCTGATGTGTGAGCCTTTACTTTAGCTTCTAAATATCGCCCGAGAAGAATCAAAGTAATTATTACTACAGCAGTATCAAAATATATATTTCCTCCCAAAATCAACGAAAATAATGAATAACCATATGCCGCAGAGGTACCTATGGCAATTAGCGTATCCATACTTGCAGTTCTATTTCTCAGACCCGACCAGGTTGCCAAATAAAAACTTCTTCCAGCCCAAAATTGAACTGGAGTTGCAAGGATTAAAAGGATTAAAGGATGGGTCAGAATTCTGGGTACAAAAGTGAACAATTCCGGAAAACTTCCTAAGAAGATAAAGCTAGAAATTATTAGAGAGATAATTACTTTTGTTTTTAAGTTCTCAAGTTCTTTTCTCTTTTCTTCTTCCCTTATCTCGTCTACCGACTCTTCACCCCCGGGGCGTGCCGCAGCAACACCACCCCGGGGGTGGGTTGGACTCGCAAATACTGCTTTATAACCCGCTTCTTCTACTACCTTTACTAACTCTCCCTCACCTAGCCGATTTGCATCCAGCTCTACAGTCGCCTGCTCACTTCCATAATTCACTGAAGCATTTAAAACCCCGTAAGTCTTGGAAAGTCTTTTCTCAATAAACCTCGCACAACTGGCACAGTGCATCCCGACAATCGGAAACGTGAGTTTCCGATTAGTTACTTCGTGTTTCGTTACTTTGCTACTTCGAACACTGTTCTTCATTTTAAAGTAACTAACTAACGATTATCTTTCCATGAAACATATTCATTCCACAGTGCATGCCGAACTTCCCTTTCTCTTTTGCTACAAGCTCAATTTCAACCGGCTTATTCAATGGCAAATATTTTTTAATCCTAAGGAATGGAATTACGACTTCTTCAAGGCAAGAATTGGAATCTTTTCTAATAAATACAAGCCTTGTAGTCTTACCAACTTTTAACTTTACGTTTGCAGGCTTATAACCTCCGTCAACAATAATATCAACCGTTTCCTTCCCTTCCGTAGCCTCGACGAAGGGGGGTTTTTTTCCAAAGAAAAACCACCAGATAAAAGCAATAAGAAAAAAACCTCCAAGCGTAACAACTACTTTATCCATATATATTTTTAAGCCCCACAACCCCCAGCGAAATTAGCTTCAAACGGCAAGGGACCGACTTTCTTGTTAAGCTTCACGGCGGCATTGCCTGAGGAATATTCGGACCCCAGTGCCAATTTCGCATCCACCTTATCCCAAGAAATTCCCTCCCTCACAAAAGAAGTTGCCAGAGTCAGATAGTGGCTGGAAAACCAGAAAGAATTAAGTTTCAGAACGTTTTTGTAAATTTCCTCATCAGGTAATCCCTTAACCACCATCAATTCAATTGCAGCTAGTGCTGCCATTCCGTGGTTGCAGTCGGGAAAGGAAGTCGGATTCCCACAACAAGGGCGGTATATATTTTGTGCAATTTCCATTACCCTTATCTGATCCTCGGCTGTTAATGGAATAAGTTCATGGGTGTTGTAATGGGTCATTGCACTGCCCTTGGCAAGAGTCCAACCCCCAGTTGAGGCAAAATTACCCGCTCGGTCTTTATACTCTCTTCCCATTGGGCCTTCTTCATAAACCAAACTTTTCTGAGCCAGTCCGAGTGCCCATAATACATCAACCACAAACTGGCTATTTTGACTGTTTATCTTTATTGGTATATCTACATTGCCTGCAAAAACCAGTTTTTCTTCTTCTCCCATATTAACAGCCTTTTCAAATTTCTCCTTATCAATCACACCCAAAGCGACAAGCCTGGGCACAACTTTTCCCCAAGAAATCGGCAACTCGAATCCTTGATCGGGCAAAACCTGACTTGGTAAGTTAGTTAAATCCAAAAGGTCAAAACCTTGTTTCCTCCAAGCATCCATTCCTCCCTTCAAATGTTTTATGTTGGTGTAACCCAAACTTTTCAAAGTAGCCAGGGCATCAGCGCTCATCCGGTCAGTCTTACAATAAAGGACGATTTTGCTATTTTTGTCTTGGGGAAGCTTATCTTTATTAGCAACAAGCAAATCATAGTCTATAAACAAATCTGTCTTCTCTACCTCCCCTTCATAAGGTGTATGAACGTTGATAAAGATAAAATCTTTTTGGGAGAGAGCCTTCTTCAAATCACGCGGACTAATAATTTCACCTTTGTCAACTTTTAAAGAAGTGCTGCGCGAGAAAGACCCCGGTAAAAATTCAAGAAGTTTTTCTTTCCTTAGGCCTAACAAAAAACCAAAAAGGATAAGCAAGGAAAATACTGTTAATTTTGCTAAAAATTTTTTATTTCTTTGTTTCCTTTTCATATATAGTAATTTATAAGAATATAGATTCCAACACTTGTCAAAACAATCGAACTCAAACTGAAAACAATCGATTGATAAGGAAAGAAAGACTTACCGCTTTTTCTTTTTATATAAGTATTTAGCAAATCCACTAAGCAATATACTATACTTCCGACAACCATCCCAAAAGTTAATTTGTGAAACCCGAAAATCTCTCCATGTCTTGCAACTAAATCAAACTTGTAAAAAGACCAAATAGTCGCTAGCAAAAATAAAGTATAGAGGAAAACTCCTGTTGAAGGCTTAAAAAAAAGTTTATTCTTTGCGCCTAATATTCGTTGAAACCAAAATGCCAATGCTCCTATAAATGCACCAATCCAGACTCCGGTGATGGAATCGTTAATTCCCAAAAGTCTTGAAAACGTCAATCCCACCCCAGCGCCTGCGACACATAAAGGACAGTGGGCATAAATTGGAGTTACGCTTATGAATAAAAAAATAAAAAGTATAAAAAAAGGCATAATCAAGACCGCCATGTCTTTAATATTAAATCTAGTTAGCAACAACGGTTCCATTAAATTTTAATTCTTTCACCCCGACCGGATCGCTAAATGTCAACCAGACAGATCGATCGAACAACCCTACACCTTGGGGTCCATGCGCAGCTGGATCAAAACGCACAACCACCTTTCCAATCTGGTCAGGGCCTATCTCGAGATTAACAGAGGGGTTTTTATCTCCATGTCCTTCCATGCCAAAAAACCTAGTTTCTTTATCCCCAACCGAGACAGAGGCAGTCGTACACATACAGGAAGTTGTTATTTTTTTGAGTTTAAGCGCTCTTTCGGTTGTATTTCCGATTTCATATCCCCTGGTTACAATCCCTCCTTTTATTGGAACATCTCCCAAATCATAATCCTCTGGTGTGACTTCAACCCCTTCTATTTTTACAGTAGATTCGGGTTCTAAAGTTTCACCGGGACTTTTTCCCTGCCAAAGTACAAATACAATAATAAGTAAAAAGGTAAGCCCGAGAGAAAAAATAAGAATTTTTATGTCTTTTCCCATAACTTAAATACTCATCAATCTCACCTTTCCGATTTCCTAAATAAATCTACAATCTCTTCGACCAACTTCTCCTTCTGAGATTTTGTCTCATGAATATCATGAAGCACGCAAGAATGTAAGTGTCCGTGAAGAACAATTTCATCAATCTTTCTTAAGGCTGCTTGGACTGCTTGTGATTGGTGGATAACGTCAGGGCAATACTCCTCGTTCTCAACCATCTTTCTAATCTTTTTTAAATGTCCTTCAACAATTGACAGTCTTTTTAATATCTGCTCTTTTACTTTATCCATTTATTTATGTAGAAATTTCAAACTCTTATCCCCTCCCCTCGGGGGGGATTAATGAATTAAAAATTAAACCATCCTTTTCTTTATTTGTCAAGGCCTGAAAAATGTGATGTTGAAAAAACCTTTCCTTTTTGCGAAAATTAAGACTCATGGATACGGTCTGGCTTGCTTTGATTACAGGACTTACAACCGGCGGAATATCATGTTTTGCGGTTCAGGGAGGACTTCTGGCTAGCTCTCTAACCAATCAGAAAGACAACAATCAAAAGCTGGTAATAACTTCGTTTTTGGCAAGTAAGCTGATTGCTTATAGCTTACTTGGTGCATTTCTTGGTCTTCTTGGTTCGTCTCTCGTCATATCTCCAAAACTTCAGGGCTTGCTACAAATTTTCGCGGGAATTTTCATGCTGGCAACGGTCGGAAAACTTTTGGACATTCACCCCATCTTTCGCCACTTCGTAATTACTCCTCCAAAGGTTGCTTACAGATTAATTCGTCTCAGAAGTAGGAATGAGGGATTTTTTGGGTCGGCAATATTGGGTTTTCTGACAGTCTTTATCCCCTGCGGGGTGACTCAAGCAATGATGCTTCTATCTATCTCCACAGGAAGCCCTGTTTGGGGTAGTCTTACCTTGGGTGCATTTACGCTGGGAACTAGTCCCGTCTTTTTCGCATTGGGTGCTGCCTCAAATCAAATACTCCAAAGAAAATCTCTAAAATACTTAGCTGCTTCAGCTATATTTGTCTTGGCTACTCTTTCCATAAACACAGGCCAGATTTTGAGAGGTTCTGTCCATACCCTGCAAAATTACTGGGCTGTCGCAACGGATCAGCTTGGTAAAGAAAAAAGCTCTTCCGGGCAAGTGGCAAGTGTAAGCGCAAAAGGTGTACAGGAAGCTGAAATCCGTGTTTTAAGTAACGGTTACCAGTCAAGCGTAAAAACGATCAAAGCAGGCATTCCCGTTTCTCTGAAACTGACAACACAAAATACCAAGGGTTGCTCACGGGCATTCACAATTCCCGAATACGAAATCACCCAGATACTCCCGGAAACAGGAATAAAAATTGTCGAATTCACACCAACAAGACGAGGAAGATTAACTTACAGCTGCAGCATGGGAATGTATGCGGGATATTTCGAAGTAATATAAAACTACCGAGGGTTTTAACCCTCGGTAGTTGCGAATGCTTGAAATAAAAAAGAGTTTATTTCCTATATGATC
>Ga0154976_101_pt3 | contig 9650 bp, 10 predicted proteins | sample RifCSPhighO2_01_FD_105944 | JGI IMG/M metagenome (GOLD analysis project Ga0154976, IMG submission 105944) | Candidatus Woesebacteria bacterium RIFCSPHIGHO2_01_FULL_38_10 | reverse complement strand
AGTTAAAGTCTTAGGAAGTGCATGATACGCCCGATGAAGTATCGCGTTACTATCAATCAAAACTAACTTACTCATATAGGTATTTTAGCTTTCAAGTTGACAAAACAGTAGTAGTAGTAGTAGTAGAATGCTCTCCACATATCCAAGTATGACCGAAAGATTTATCAAAGATGGAAAATTGACCGAAGAAGGAAGACAACTTGCAGGAGAAATGAACAACGCCCAGTGCGACAGAAGACCATGCTATTTTTGTGGCGGGCGAGACTCAGAAACTAAAGACCCAGGGGGCAATTCTTGTCCAGCCGCAGGTAAACTTAATACAGCCAAACAAGTTGATGAAATAATGACTATTTACCTAGGAAGAGCTCCGAAAATGGAAGCAGTAAGCGCATTACTATCACGTAGAAGGCCCTAGTTACCAGCATCTTTCTTCCCCACAATCTTCTCAAAATCCTCCTTATCTATGGTTTCTTTTTTGAGAAGAAGTTCGACAAGAGAATCTATTAATTTCCTTTTTTCTTTAACAATCTTTTCTGCCGCTTTATATGCCGCGTCAATAATTCTTTTAATCTCCACATCAACTTTTTCTTGCATTGCCGGAGAGACCTGAGCCGGCTCATACCAAGAAGCCTTGCCCATTTCATCCATATCATACTGCGGACCCAAACTAACAGGACCCAAAGAACTCATTCCGAAATCAACTACCATTGCCCGCGCCAGTCGCGTCGCCTGCTCAATATCGTTTGATGCACCGGCTGTCATTTCGTTAAAAACTAATTTTTCTGCAGCTCTTCCACCAAGCATAGCGGTAACTTGTTGTAATAAGCGTGTCATCGTCTCATGAGTCCTGTCAGCAGCCGGGGGAATTAAGGTATGACCCAGACTCATTCCCCGAGCCACAATTGAGATTCTGTGAACAGGGTCCATTTTAGACAAAAAGTGGGTAACGATTGCGTGTCCTGCTTCATGGCAAGCAGTAATCTTTCTGTCCTCATCAGATTGCAGTTTTTTCTTGGCAGGACCCAACTTAACTTTGGTTGCCGCTTCCTCAATATCATCCGCCTCAATTTCTTTTTTGTCATTTCTGGCTGCTAAGATAGCAGCTTCATTGAGCATATTCTCAAGATCAGCTCCAGAAAAACCGACGGTTCTGTCTGCAACTTGCTCCCAATTAATATCTTTGACAAGTCTTTTACCTCTTGCGTGAATCTTTAAAATCGCGTTTCTACCATCTCTATCAGGCATATCAAGCATAACTCTTCTATCGAACCTTCCTGGCCTAAGGAGTGCAGGATCTAGAAGATCACCGCGGTTGGTAGCGGCAATAACCACAACATTATCATTGGGAGTAAATCCATCCATCTCAACCAAAATCTGATTTAGGGTCTGCTCACGCTCATCATGTCCTCCTATAAACCCGCGACCGCGTTGTCTGCCTATTGCATCAATTTCATCAATGAAAATAATTGACGGAGCCGCGGCTTTGGCAGTTGCAAAAAGATCGCGCACACGTGAGGCTCCAACCCCAACTAACATCTCCATAAATTCGCTCCCTGCCATTGAAAAAAATGGAACCCCAGTCTCCCCTGCAACTGCCCTGGCCAGTAAAGTCTTTCCCACGCCAGACGGTCCAAAAAGAAGGGCTCCCTTGGGAGTCCTAGCACCAATCCTTCGGTATTTGGCTGGATTTTTCAAAAAATCAACAACCTCCTCAAGTTCTTTTTTAGCTTCTTCGACCCCAGCAACATCTTCAAAAGTAAGCGATTGTTTTCCTTTGGCGAAAAGCCGGGCTCTTGATCTTCCAAAAGAAAAAATGTCCTGAGCACCCCTGGTTTGAGCACGAATGATAAAGAAGAAAAAAGCAGCCATGACTACTATAGGTAGAATAACGCCTAAAATTTCACCAACCGCCCGCGTCAATGACTGATCAACTACTCTATATTTAACCGAGGTTGGGTTGATACCCGCCTTATCCAAAAGATCTGAGAAACTTTCCTTTTCCTCCTTAATCGCAATTTTTGTTGAATCATCGTTATAAGTTAAAATAAGTTTCTCCTCCTGGACTAAAACTTCTTTTATCTTTCCGTCCCTGATGTCGACAAGAGCTTTGGAAGTGTCAACATTCGTATTTACTTTCTGAAGCTGATAGATCGACACTAAAAAGGGAAGGAAAAAAATTATTAAAAAGGTGACGATTAACACCTTCCATAAGTTAATTCTGAGGCTGAATTCAAACTTTTTTTTCGGTTTTCCAATATTTCGCGGTTTAAGTTTCTTTAAATCTCTTATTGGATCCATAAATCAAAGAATTATAGCATGATGCTAACCTTTACGAAATGCGAAATCTTTTAGTATTGTGGAAACTTTCAGAGTCTAAATAAGTCCCATCTTCCTTTTAGTCTCATCAAGCGTTTCTCTCGCGATCTTTCTAGCTTTTTCTGCCCCTCCTCCAATAACTCTGTCAACATACTTAGGTTTTTGATCCAACTCTTTACGTCTTGCCTGAATTGGTTTTAATTCCTCAAAAATTGCTTGAGCTAATTCTTCCTTTAAACTTTTGTATTGCACTCCTTCTGAAAGATACTCTGTCTCGTACTCCTTCCTTTTATCTTCTCCTTGGAAAAGCTCAACTAAAGAAAGAAGCGCTGCAACTCCTCCTTCTTGCGGTACACTTTTTCCTCTTCCAACATCTGTCGGAACTCTAGCAAACTTTTCTTTTATTACTCCCAACTCATCGGTCAAATTAATGTAGCTTCCCTCAACTGATTTACTCATTTTTCCTTCCCCTGTTAATGAAGGAATATAATGTCCTTCTGTTTTTAGTTGTTGTGGCTCAGGAAAATTGCAGCTATACTTTTCGTTCATTTTTCTGGCAATCTCTCGGGTTATTTCTAAGTGTGGCAGTTGGTCATCTCCAACCGGAAGTTCCTCTGTTTTGTAGGCAAGAATATCTGCAGCCATCAAAACCGGATAATATAAAAGCGCCATGGTAACATTTTCGGGATACTGCCTAACTTTCTCTTTGTAAGTCGGTAAGTGGCTCAGTCTGGCAACCGAAACGACAGTTGAAAAAAGATAAGCAAGTTCAATATGTTCGGGAATATGCGACTGGACAAAAACCGAAGCATTTTCAGGATCAAGGCCGGCAGCCAAATAATCCAAAACTACCTCGTAAATATTTTTCTGCAAAGTTTTGGGGTCATAGGGTGTGGTCATTGCATGTAAATCAGCAACCATAAAAAACACTTCATACCCAGGGTTATCCTGAAGTTCAAGCATCCCCTTGACCATGCCAAGATAATTCCCCAAGTGCAGCCTTCCTGTTGCCCTAATTCCTGATAAAACACGCTTCTTCTCCATAAGTGAATCAATTCTACCCTAATTTGAAGCCGAATCAAAGCCCAAGACCAGAAGCATTGGTAAAGGACAGGACACCAAGGACTGACAACTTCTATCTGAAATTTGATTATTACCTTAGGTGCCAGCGACAGGATTTGAACCTGTGACCACTCGCTTATGAAACGAACGCTCTGCCACTGAGCTACGCTGGCTTACAAACGAAATTCTATCAAATTTTGTGATATAATACTACTTGTCTAAAATACATGCGGGGTAGTGTACGGCTGCACGGAAGGCTCATAATCTTCCAGGCCGGGTCCGACTCCCGGCCCCGCAACAATTCGACTCGTGTGCTCGCTCAGTGCAAGCACGAGGTTCCCAATCAAATATTGGGAAGTTTAGCCAACTGTATTCTATGTCAAAGTCAAAAAAAAGAAGGGCGATGATGACTGTAGGAGAATGGGTAGAAAGCCTCAGTGAAGAAGATCTGCTTAATCTTCGCCATCTGGCCAAATTGGGTTTCAGCACTCTTGAAATGAGGCCGCACGGGCAATATAGTGGCCGTCTCCCACAATGGACCCTCCCCGGTGCTGTAGAAGAACAAATGAAAGACACCGGACTTGAGACTGAAGAGCTAAGGATCCAGCGCTCTCCACAACACAAATATTATCCCAACGCCCTAGGAAAATCACGTAAAAAAAAGCCAGGAAAAGAAGGAGAACCATAAATCAAATTTAAAAATCGAATAATTTCAACCATCTCCTCCAATTGGGATCAGGAAGAGTCTCTTCTTCCTCAGTATAATCTGGAGCAAGTTTTCGCAAGGTATCCTCATCAGGAAGTACAATCACCACCTCTCCTTCTTTCGCCAAACCCAGCTTTTCTCTTATCTGTTTCTCAACATATGCCTCGCTTTTTACAGCTTCAAGGTCTTTTTTTAATCGCTCACTTTCCTTCTCCAAGTTTCCAACACTCTCCCCTGCATCTTTAATACTTAAGTTTGATTGTCTCAACCTTAAAAGACCTCTGACTGAAGAAACTAATAGAATCAGTACCAAAAAGGTTAATATTAGACTTAAAAATTTTTCGGTTTGTCTTTTAGCCAGATATAAAAGTCTCTTAAACATAAATTAAAGTATTTTTCGACATAGTAACACTTTCCACCAACAGGAGTTGGTGGCTTTTACTTTAAGCCCCTAAGGGAAAATGTTGGTTCATGGTTCAATTCATCCCCAAGCAAACCTTGGGGTTTCTCGAAACCATAAAAGCTGTTTCAAAACCTAAGCCTAGAGGCTTAGGTTTTGAACCTCTTCGGGGAGCTTATAAACAAAGCTTGTAAACTCTTTGCAAACGCTGCTTACAAACTTGTTTATAGCATCTCACTTCAAGGTTTTGAAATGAGCTGTAGTAAAATTCTAACAAAAAAAATTTCATTAAATCAAATTCAGCCTGAAACTTACCCCATGTCTAGAACTTGAAGGAATCCTCAAAACAGCTTATAATATATTGACCTTTGTTAAAAGCATATGTTATCATAATATCCGATAGCATTAGAGAGTTTAACTACCCGTTCCCTTAACCTTATTGAAATTGAATTTAAAAGGATAAAAAATGTCTGAAGACACATTAAAGAACCTGCTTCCCAAATTTATCAAAGATCTTGAAGAAAAGGATCGCTCCCCTTCGACAATACTAGCCTATAGAGCAGATCTAACGCAACTTTTGAAATACCTAGAAGAAAAAAATAAAGTAAACTTATCTCGAATTCTCCAAAGCGATATCGAATCCTTCAGAGATTCCCTTTTAAACCAAAAATATACAGCCAAATCTGTTTCCAGAAAGTTAAATGCAGTAAAAACTTTTTTCCGCTGGCTTAGTTTTCAGAAAAGACTCAGCCTAAATCCGGCAGAGGATGTTGCTCACCCCAAAATTCAACTGGGTATACCAAAATATCTTTCTCCACTGGAGTACAGGGCCCTTCGAGACGTGGTCCGAGGAGACAACCGCATTGCAACCATAGTAGAACTTATTCTACAAACCGGTTTGAGAATATCGGAAGTGGCTAATCTTAAAATCAACAACATTAAGGAAAGTCAGTTAAAAGTAGAAGCCTACGCCACCCAAGCAGAACGGTCAATTCCTCTAAATAAACCTGCAAAAAAAGTCTTAGATGAATATCTTTCTATAAGACCCAAAACAAACTCTTCTTATCTTTTTGTCAGTAAGAATGGCAAACCTCTGGCTGTGAGAAACATCAGAGCCGCAATTGATCGCTATATGCAAAAATCTGAAATTGGTCAATACTCAGTAAATGATCTACGAACAACCTTTATCGTTGAAAACCTAAAAGCCGGAGTTGATTTAGTACTTCTATCACAAGTTTCTGGTCATAGAAGGCTCTCGACCACCGAGCGCTACCTTGAACTTGCGCAAGTCTCCGAACCAGGTAAAAAACAAACCCTTACAGAGTTATAAAACTATGAAAACACAAGCCAAAATCACCCCTTCCAGAAAAGAGGGCTGTCCCATCGAAGGGTGTATATGGCCAGATAAATGTAAGCTTATCGAGACTAGTAAGATAAAGGGGGAACCAACAGGCGAACTAGTCGAAGGGGTGGGCGAATGGGTCGAGTTCACTTTCAACATTAAGGATTGGAAGGGGTGTAAGAGGTTCAATCTTTAACCTTTCTGTGGATGCGCCTGGATTCGAACCTTCAACTTCCATCTTATGACGGGTTGTTAATCCGACATATCGAAAATTCGGTGGATCCGGAAGGAGTTGAACCTTCGACTAGACTTTATAACAGATCTCAAGAAATCCCCGCACTTCAGTGCGGGGATAAATTGAGCTCTGATATGTCATCCTCTTTAAGAGGAAACCCCGCTCTTTTAGAGCGGGGAGGATGTCATAAACAGAGTTTGTAAGCATCGCTTGCAAACTTAAGTGGCCCGAGATGGATTCGAACCATCGACTTCGATTTTATAAGAATCGCACTCTAACCACTGAGTTATCGGGCCAAAACTGTTTTCAAGCTCTGCTTATAAGAGTCTTGTTTTGCCGTTAAACTACGGATCCATTTTCGTTATAAGCAAAGCTTGTCTTTTCAAGATAAGCAAAGCTTGTTTTTCGCTTTGCTCAAAATAAGACAACCACTCGTACTAATAAGCTGCGGACAGATGCGAGTTAATTATATCAAAGGAGATTGGAAAGAATCAAAGGAATTTGATTATATCTTTGAGTGCGAAATCTCTTTCCTCATTCTTATCCAGATCCAAAGCTTTTAAAAACCATTGAACCTTTGGGTGCCATTCTGTTCTCCCATACCAAATTTTAATCGGTTTTACGCTTCTTACTCCCCTTTTCCCCTCCCAATTTACATACTCAAATTTGAGTTTTTTTATCGTCCTTCATTTTCCCCATATTACTTACTACCAACTACTATTTCCTAAAGTTTTGCCCTTTTTACAATCTCGCTTTCAACCAGCCTGACATCCCGTCCGTATTTGAGCTTGCTCATTTCCTTAATAATTCCCGATACCTTCTCACTCATCATTTCCTTTTGTCTGCCCATATCTTTATGAAGATTCATAGAAAAGGGAGGAACTGGCTCATTATTAACAATTGTTTTTATATAAACATTATATTTCTCAATATTTAATAAATCATCTTGATTAAAAACTGGGGTAAACTCGTGCTGAAGATAACTTGCATCAGTAACTCCAATCCTAAAACTGATAATCGTTCCCACATTTCCAAAAACAGCATTTTTAACTTCCTCATCCACCTGGCCTATAAATTGATTGGCAACACAAAGTCCCAGGCGATACTTTCTGGCTTCAGAAAGAATGACCGCAAAATCAGGTGTGGCAAAGTTTTGAAACTCATCAACATATAAGAAAAAGTCGCGTCTTGCCTCTTTGCTAACATCTGCCCGGCTCATAGCTGCCATAAGAATTCTTGGTACCAAAATAAGTCCTAAAAAGCTCGAATTCTCCTCACCTAGATTGCCTTTAGAAAGATTTACAAAAAGTATCTTTCCGCTATCCATTACCTCTCTGAAAGAAAATGAAGACTGGGATTGACCAATAATATTTCTAATCATTCTGTTGGTTACGAACCTGCCGAATTTTGAGGTTATGTAGTCCAAGACTTCAGATTTGTGGAAATCATTAGTTTGAGCAATCTGATCCGTCCAGTAGCGTCTGATAATTGGATCCTGAACTTTGGGAAGTAGCTCCTGAACATACTTTGAGTCAGTAAGAATTCTCATTACCTCGACAAAGGTTGCTCCTTCTTCATACATGGCCGTCAACATTGCGTTTCTTACGGCATGTTCAAACCTCGGACCCACAATTCCGGTTTTGTAAGGGTCAAAAAGTTTGTAAAACATATTTATAACAGCCGTTGCCATAAAATGCTTCTGGTCCTCGGTCTTTGCTTCCAAAAGATTCAATCCCATGGGTCGTTCTGCGTCTGCAGGATTAAAGTAAATTACATCTTCGGCTCTTTCTGGCGGAATCATTTTCAAAAGATCTTCAATTGCATCACCGTGAGGATCCATAAAGCAAAGTCCTTTCCCCGCTTTTATATCTTGCATAATAAGATCAATCAAAAGCTCACTTTTACCTGTTCCTGTTTTTCCAATAATATAGACGTGTCTTAATCTATCTTCACCGGATAAATATACTGGTCTTTTAATTCCTCTGTAACTACTCATGCCCAGATACAGCCCTTCTTTGGGTATTTCGGCTGGAGCTGGGGCGGTCTTTGAATACAACCAATAAATATGAGGGGTTGTTATTAACTTATTGGGAAAGTGGAAGATAGTTGCCAACTCCTCTGAATTTAAAATTGATGGCCTATTGCCGAAGATATGAAAAAGAGCTTGATAACGATATAGAAAATCTTCGACAAATGCCGCTTTTCTTCTTATTTTTCTGGAGCTAAAACCATTAAGTTCACCAGAAAACTGAGCAAAGGCGCTTGAGATATTGGTTAAGTGGGCGCTAGCTGATGATTGGTTGTGGGAAACACAAACTATTCTGATATCCGCATCAAAGCCGGGTTTCGAAACTTTATTTTCTATAGCCTCCAAGGTTTTGGCTGGAACGGAAAATCTAGCTTTTTCAGGATCAGATTCCTGCCTTCTGGTTTTGGAAATAAACGATGAACCAGCTTTCTGCCAACTGGAATCATCTGGAGAAATAAGAATCTGGATAGCAGCTGCCTCTTCTTTACCCATCTTGGCTAAAGCTGAAGTCAATGTTGCTAATGGATCCGTGGGCAATTCCCTAAAAGTTTTAATTGGTAGGTAATTCTCCTTTCTTAGTTGAAGGCTCTTATAAGCAACTTTTGCGTTTTCTGGAAAAATGTTATACTCCTCAACTTCAATGACCTCTGCGTCTGGATAAGCGCCATGTATTTGTTTTTCCAAAAGATCTTGAAATTCCTTGGGAGTCCAAATATAAAACCTAATATTTTCATGTCTGGCAACAATCTCAAAAGAAATCGAAGGTTGAGTTGAGTATTTTTGTTTCCAACCGCCTTTCTTAATCGAATAAAGAGAAGAAATCAACTGTTCCATGGCATCAATTTTTATCTCGTTTCCCTTGGGAACTGCAACCTGAAGAAGTACCGAATCAATTGAACGTATTTCCCTGCCTCTGGACTTAAAAAGCGTAAAAAGGAAAACGCCCAATCCAACAATCATCAAGAAAAAAAGTCCTGTAAATAACAGAGTAATAAAAATAAATGTAGGATCAAAACCACTAGGCATTGAATCACCTCCTAAACACAATTTTTTTGCCAAAGGAAATTGCTTTTTTGATCATTCTGAGCCAAAAGCTGGCAAACCAGGTTAAAGAACTCCCCGGGTCGCCCTTGGCCCAAAGGGCGAGTAAACTTTGAGTCACAGGAACTTGAACTGTTTGTCCGGCTACTGATGACTGAGTTGTAACTCGGGTAGCATCATCAGTTACTGGTTGGGCTGGTTGCATTTGAGTTGCCTGAATATCACTTGGCCCTTCTATCCCGGGTGGGACTTCTGGTATTCTGGAAACTTCTTTTATTACTCCTTCAGGACTGGGAATCTGGGATTTTTTTTCTATTTCTGGCGTTACGACCATAATATAAAACTCATTGTAACACCGAATTTATAATTTATGAAAGCGATACAAATAATCTGAAGTTAAGTTCTTTTACCTACCCAAATTTTTTCGTTAACTCCCATTTCCTGATTCATCTTTCTTGCCAGCATGAACAAAAAATCCGATAAACGATTAAGATATTTTAAGACTTGAGGCCTAACCTT
>Ga0154976_111_pt1 | contig 10184 bp, 7 predicted proteins | sample RifCSPhighO2_01_FD_105944 | JGI IMG/M metagenome (GOLD analysis project Ga0154976, IMG submission 105944) | Candidatus Woesebacteria bacterium RIFCSPHIGHO2_01_FULL_38_10 | reverse complement strand
TAGAACTGTCTCCATATGTTATTCAAATTACTTCAAAGGTTTTTCCAACTTCTCGAAAGATCTTTGAGGTTTTTTCTAAATCGTTTCTTTTATGCATTGCGCTTATTATTAGTCTTATTCTTGCTTTATCCATTGCAACAGTCGGGAATCCGATGGCTATGGCAAAAATTCCTTTGTCAAAAAGTTTTTTACTAAACTCTTTTGCTAGTTTAACATCTCCAAGCATGATTGGAATAATTGGAGTTTGGCTTTTTCCTATGTCAAAGCCAAGCTGAATCAGTTTTTCTTTAAAATAGAAAGTATTTTCCCAAAGTTTTTTAACCAGGTTGTCTGATCTTGTGAGAATTTCAACCGCTGTACAGGCAGCTGCAGTATCTGCCGAAGTAAGAGCTGAAGAGAATAGAAAAGGACGGGCGTGTTGTTTTAACAGATCAATGATAATCTTTTTCCCTGCAACGTATCCGCCGACAACAGCAAAAGCTTTACTCAGTGTCCCAACTTCTATATCTACTTTTCCGTGAAGTTTAAAGTGATCAACAATGCCTCTTCCGTTTTTCCCCAAGACACCTTCTCCGTGTGCATCATCAACCATAAGTAGACAATCATACTTCTTTGCAAGTTCGACCAGATTGGGAAGGGGTGCAATATCCCCATCCATACTAAAAACTCCGTCGGTTACGATCAGAGTTTTTGCCTTTGACTGTTTTGATAAGTTTAGTGTTTTGATCTTATCTTCCAAGTTTTTAAAATTAAGATGAGAATATTTGATAACCTTGGCCTTACTTAAACGACAGCCATCGATGATGCTTGCGTGATTTAATTCATCAGAAAAAATTATATCGTTTTCACCAACAAGAGCCGGGATTGTTGCCAAGTTAGCAATAAATCCCGATTGCAAAACTAAAACATCTTCAACTTTTTTAAATCTGGTCAAAGCTTTTTCAAGCTTTATATGAAGAGAGGTCGTTCCCGCTATTGTTCTCACCGCGCAAGGCCCTACACCATATTTGTCAATTGCTTTTTGGGAAGCTTTCCTAAGTTTGAGATTGTTTGCCAATCCTAAGTAATTATTGCTAGAAAAGTTTATATATTTTTTTCCGTTTATTTTTATTAAAGCGTTAGGTGCGCTTTCAACTACTTTGACATCAATAGTCAGTCCATTATCTCTTAGGTTTTTAAGTTCATTTCTAATCCAGTCAAACTTTTTACCCATCAATGTTTGTTAGTGTAACACAGATCAGTAAATTAAAGCGATCAGATAGGGAAGTTGTGATATCATGGAGTAAATGGAATTTCTGAGCTGGCATTATTCAAAAGGACTTGAGTTTTATATCTTAATTTGGAAATCTCTTTTTACCTGGGTAAGTCATTTTTTTTCGCTCCCCCTTCTTTTAAAGACACTATTTTCTCCTTGGAAAAGATTGATTGATGTTGATGTTTCGCCCGGATTTAGTCTGCAAAGAAAATTTGAAGTTTTTACATTTAATCTTATTTCAAGGGTAGTTGGAGCAACGGTTAGGTTTAGCCTTTTTGTGGCCGGAATAGTATTTTTTATTTTCACCTTATTGGTTGGAGTTTTTGGATTTATCTTTTGGATGGCATTTCCTTTCTTAGGTCTTGGAATTTACTCAAAGGAGAAAAGAAAGCCGGTAAATTTTGTGCAGAATTTGATGGGAAAGTTAAGATTGGCGAAAGAAAAACCTCTTGAAATAATTTTTCAAAATGAAGCCGGTCAATTTTTACTTAATCATATAGGAATTGATGATAAGGATATTTTAGATAGTGCCAAACAGGAAAACGTGAACCTTTCTGAACTTGAGCCTAAAAACTATAGCGATATAATCCGAAAGTTGATAGAAGATAAAGTTTGGGATGATGATTTTTTTAATAAAAAGGAAATAGAGAAAAACGATTTAGTCTTGGTATCTGGTTGGTGGGATCAGAAAAGGGCAAGGGAGACTGAGATAACTGGGGAAGTTTATTTTGGAAGACCCGGGATTGCGCTGGAACTTACTTTTGGTTATACACCTACTTTAAACAAATACTCGCTCGATTTATCAATGATTCAACCGTTTTCCCACAGATTGATTGGACGGGGGGAAATAGTTTTGCGGATGGAAAGAATTTTAACTTCAGGAAATTCAGTTCTTCTGATGGGTCAGCCAGGCGTGGGTAAAAAAACTGTGGTTTTAGAATTTGCCCATAGGGCAACCACCGGTCAATTTGGGGTAGGGATGGCATTCAGAAGAATTCTTGAGTTGGACCACAATTTACTTCTTTCAGAAACAATGGATTTAAACCAAAAAAAGACCAAGTTTGCCCAAATTCTTGCTGAGGCCGCCTATGCAGGTAATATTATCTTAATGATAAGAGATATCCAAAGATTAACAAATCCAGAAGTGGAAGGGTATGATTTCAGCGATGTTTTTGATGAGTTTTTAGAAAAGAGAGAATTAAAGATTATTGCGGTTGCAACAAATACTGACTATGAAAGGTTTATTGCTCCGAATATGCGTTTAAGGAAGTATCTGGAAAAAGTTGAGGTTACACCACCGACAAAAGATGAAGCAATACAAATCTTAATTGAATCCGCTCAAAGTTGGGAAGCTAAAAGGAATCTGATAATAACTTTTCCTGCTTTAAGAAATATTTTGGAGGAGTCGGATCGTTATATAACTGAGGTTCCCTTCCCTGAGAAAGCATTGGAACTTTTGGATGCGGTTGTTGCCTTTGCTGAACAAACTGGTTTGAAAATTATCACTGAGGAACAGGCAAGAACGATCCTTGCTGAAAAGACAGGTATATCTTTTTCGAAATTATCTGAAGAGGATAGGAAAAAGCTTGGAGATATCGAGAAGATAATTCATGAACGTCTTATAAATCAGGATGTTGCGGTGAGTCTGATAGCAAAGGCACTTCGTGCAAAAACAGCGGGAGTTATAAAGGAAGATAGGCCCTTGGGGTCATTTTTATTTTTAGGTCCAACGGGTGTGGGAAAAACTGAAACTGCCAAGGTTTTAGCTAAAGTTTACTTCGGAAGTGAAGAAAATATTTTGAGATTTGATATGGCGGAGTACTCCGGACGGGAAGGACTTGAGCGATTAATTGGATCGGTTGGCAAAAATCAGCCGGGAATTTTAACCACTTCCATTAAAAATCGCCCAGCCAGCCTTTTACTCTTAGATGAGATTGAAAAGGCAAAAAGTGAAGTTTATAACCTTTTTTTATCACTTCTGGATGAGGGGTTTATTACTGATGCTTTCGGGAAAAAGATAATTTGCCGTCACCTTTTTGTTATCGGAACCTCAAATGCGGGAGCTGAATTTGTAAGAAAGTTGGTTGAGACAAAAGTTGGTAAAGATGAATTGCAGAAATCTGTTGTAAATTATGTTTTGGAAAACCAAATCTTTTCTCCAGAATTTCTGAATCGTTTTGATGGAGTTGTAGTTTATGAACCTCTCAAGAACAAAGATCTTGTAAAAATTGCTCGTCTTATGTTTAGCGACCTGAAAGACACATTAAGAAAGAAAAATATCCTGCTTGATGTCAGTGATAGTGCGCTAGTTAAACTAGCAAAAGACGGTTTTGAACCTGCTTTTGGAGCCAGACCAATGAGAAGACTCCTCAATCTTAATATTGGCGATTTGATAGGAAGATCGATTATCAAAGGAGAAATTGAACCCGGCGATAAGATAAGGATAATTCCCGCTGATGGGCGGGGGGAATTTAATTTGGAGGAATTTTAAAAAATAGGTAAGTTTTATGAGGCTGATCTTAAAAGTAGAGCATTTTGAAATTTGGACTTTTCCAATTGGAAGAAAAATTGCTAGTATAAATAAATGACCTGCTTTTCTCCGGTACTTATTTTTTTTCGAACGAAAAAAATGTACCCCAAAGTGGGGGGTTGTTGTTGGCATTGAGGAGAATATGACTAAAGTATTAATGCTGGGTTGGGAGCTTCCTCCTTTTAATAGTGGTGGATTAGGAGAGGCGTGCTTGGGTCTTTCCCGAGCTTTATCTAAAAAGGGAGTCAGTATCAATTTTGTCCTCCCCAAAAGGCTTAATATTAATCTTGATTTTATAAATCTTATTTTTGCTGATGTGGATGAGAAGATTGGTAAATTGGCAAGCTGTTATACGACTTGTATTTCCTGGTCGAAGATTTTTCCTAGTGAATCATTTTCACCCCCACAAAATTATGTAAAGAGCGCTTTTAGGTTCGCCGAAAAAATTGAGCTTATTATCAAAAATTTAAAAGATGAAGTTGATATTATTCACGCCCATGATTGGATGACTTTTCCAGCAGCCATGTCCGCAAAAGATATTTTAGGGAAACCCCTGGTCATTCATGTTCATTCAACAGAATTTGACCGGACAGGCGGAAATTGTCCCAATCCCCAAGTTTACGGTATTGAGAAAAAGGGATTTGAGAAAGCAGACAGAATTTTACCTGTAGGAGGGTTTATGAAGAGTATGATTGTTGAGAAATATGGAATTTCTCAGGACAAAGTAAAAGTTATCTATAACGGCATTGATCAGGTAAAAAAAGATCTTCCACCGGCACTAACTGTATTCAAACAGCTTGGATATAAAGTTGTGCTTTATTTGGGTAGAATCACTCTTCAGAAAGGACCTGATTATTTTGTGAGAGCTGCAAAAAGGGTTTCAGATTTTTATCCGAAGGTTATATTTGTGGTTGCCGGATCAGGTGATATGCAGGATTTTATGGTTTCTGAAGCAGCAAAATTGGAAATTTTGGATAAATTTATTTTTACGGGTTTTCTGCGTGGTGATGAAAAGGATAGAATTTTTCAGGCAGCGGATCTATACGTTATGCCCTCTGTTTCAGAACCTTTTGGGATAGCAGCGCTCGAGGCTGTTGTTAACGGAACGCCGGTTTTAATATCTAAACAATCAGGTGTCTCAGAAATTTTGAAAAACGCCCTCAAAGTTGATTTTTGGGATATTGACGAAATGGCAAATAAAATTATTTCTGTTCTTAAATACGGGTCATTAAAAAGAGATTTAAGCAAGGAGGGTAGTAAAGAAGTAACTTTTCTCACTTGGTCTCGTTCAGCTGATGAGGTTTTGAATGTATATGAACAACTTGTCTAAGAATGAGGAATTAGAAATGGAAAATCACCAATCTCTGATATTTTTTAGCATTTCCTAATTGCGGAGTTTCATAGATTTTATGCCGTCTGTCTGTCTTTACTTCCACGTTCATCAACCCTTAAGGGTCAAAAAATACAAAGTATTTGATGTGGGCTATGATCATGAATATTTCAACGACAGCTCGAACTCTAATTTAAATAATAAGAAAGTTTTGGAAAAGGTATCACAAAAATCATATCTTCCCGCAAACAGTTTATTTTTAAAACTTCTCAAGAAGTATCCTCAATTAAAACTGAACTATTCTTTTTCTGGTGTTTTTTTAGATCAAATTCGCAAGCATTTGCCTTTTATCTTAACTTCATTTAAAAAATTAATTGATACAGGAAGGGTTGAAATACTTTCCGAAACCTACCATCATTCTTTAGCTTTTTTTTATTCAAAGACTGAATTTGAAAGACAGGTTAACCTTCATAAGACCCTAGTCAGAAAGATTTTTGGATTAAATCCTACAGTTTTTAGAAACACAGAGTTGGCATACAATAATGAGCTGGCTAAATGGGCGGATGATAAAGGTTATAAGGCGATACTTGCCGAAGGTTGGGATCCTATCTTGGGTTGGAAGAGCGCGAATTTTGTTTACAGACCAATTGGCACTAAAAAAATTAAATTGCTTCTTAAAAATTATAGACTTTCGGATGATATTGCATTTAGATTTTCAGAAAAAAGCTGGAAAGATTGGCCTTTGACAGCCGAGAAGTTTAGTCAGTGGATTTCGGCAATAAACGGCAACGGTCATTTGGTTAATCTTTTCATGGATTATGAAACAATTGGTGAACATCAATGGAAGGAACATGGCATTTTTGATTTTTTGGAAAAATTGCCTGAAGAGATTCTTAAAGATCCAGAAAATAACTTTACGACTTTAACTGAGGCAGTTCAAAGATTTCCTGCCATGGATAAGTTGGATGTTCCCCATGTTTTGACCTGGGCTGATACAGAGAGAGATTTATCAGCCTGGACAGGAAATGCAATTCAATCTTCAGCAATTAAGTTTATTTATGGTCTTGAGAAAGATATCTTGGCGACTGAAGATATAAAATTAATTAAAGATTGGCGAAATATGCAAATCTCCGACCATTTTTATTATATGTGCACAAAGTGGTTTGCTGATGGAGATGTTCATAAATATTTTAACCCATATGACTCACCTTATGAAGCCTTTATTTCATTCATGAATGCTGCTAATGATTTAAAGTTGAGGGTTGAGACCTGTCTGAAAAAAAGAAAAAAGAAAAGTTAATTTATTATGCCCAAATTGGTAAATCTCGGAAATGGATACGTGCTTATCGGACTGGATCGGTTTGGACAAGTTAAGGATTTTTATTATCATTATCCGGGCTTGGAAAATCATGTAGGCGGAAGTTTTGTTCACAAGATTGGTGTTTACATAGAAGACAATTTCAGTTGGATCGATGATGGTTCTTGGAAAATTGAAATAGACTGTCAGAAAGACACTATGGCATCAAACATAGTGTCGAGAAATGATCATTTGGGAATTAAACTTCATTTTACTGATGTAGTCTATAACGAAAAAAATATATTTTTAAGAGAGGTTAATATAGACAATTTATTTGATAGATCAAGAAAGGTAAGAATTTTTTTTAACCAGCAATTTAATATCGGACAAACCCACATAGGCGAAACGTCTTATTTAGATCCTCGGGAAAATGCGATAATTCACTATAAAGGAAGAAGAGTCTTTCTTATAAACGCTTTTAACGAAAATAAAAGTTTTGACGATTACAGTGTTGGGCTTCTTGGTATTGAAGGGAAAGATGGTACTTATAAGGATGCTGAAGACGGAAAGTTAAGCAAAAATTCAATTGAACACGGACAGGTTGATTCGGTAATTTCTTTGGAAGTTGAAATTGGACCTAGAGAAAAAAAGAATATTTATTATTGGATTTGTGTCGCAAAATCAATTCAAAAGGTAAGGCATCTTAATCAACTGGTAGTCAGAAGGCATCCTTCAAGTATTATCAAAACCACTCTAGATTACTGGCGAGCTTGGGTTAAACACCAAAATTTTAGCTTTTATGGTCTTGATCAACCTATTATTGATCTTTTTAATAGATCTTTAATAAACATAAGGACACATGTCAGTTATAACGGTGCGATAATTGCATCAGGTGATTCTGACCTTTTCCAATTTGGAAGGGACACGTATTCTTATGTTTGGCCCAGAGATGCTGCATTTGTGGCAATAGCTTTGGAAAAAGCAGGAGACTTCAACGCCTCAAGGCGTTTTTTTGAGTTTTGTAACGACGTGATAACTGAGGAAGGGTATTTTATGCATAAATACAGACCTGATAAATCCTTGGGATCATCATGGCATCATTGGGTTAAAGACGGTAGTACACAACTTCCCATTCAAGAGGATGAAACAGCATTAGTGCTCTACGCACTTTGGGATCATTACGCCTTATCAAAAGATCTTGAGTTTATTGAGAGCATTTATAACAGTCTTATCAAAAAGGGAGCTGAATTTATGATTTCTTATATTGATTTTGAAACTGGACTTCCTTGTCCGAGTTACGATATTTGGGAACAGGATTATGGGATAAGCACGTTCACTGCCAGTACTGTTTATGGAGCTTTACTTGCAGCCTCACGTTTTGCGGGTATGTTGGGGAAGACAGAAAGTGAAAGGAGATATTCAGAAGTTGCAGAAAAAATTAGGAAAGGAATATTAACTTATCTTTATGATGAAAAGGAAGGGTTTTTTTATAAGCAGATATTAATGAATGGGCAGGAGAGAAATGTTGATCGAACAATAGATTTTTCGAGTGCCTATGCTATCTATAAGTTTGGAGTTTTACCAACTACCGATCCCAAGTTAATAAGAAGTATGGAGAAAACTGTTGAAAGATTAGAGGTAAAAACTCCGATAGGAGGAGTGGCAAGATACGAAGGAGATGCATACAATTTCAAAGGTGGAAATATCCCAGGAAATCCTTGGATAATTACAGCAATGTGGCTTGCCCAGTATTATATTTCTAAGGCTTCAAAAGAGGGTGATTTAGAAGAAGTTAGGCGTTGGATTTCCTGGGCGGTGAGAGTTGCTTCTCCTTCAGGAGTTTTGCCTGAGCAGATAGACCCTTATACAGGAGAACATTTATCGGCCGCGCCTTTGGTTTGGAGCCATGCGGAATTTGTAACAACAATAATTTCCTATCTTGAGAAATTGGAAGAGTTGGGGATTTGTAAAGCCTGTTATCCTTTGAAATAGTTGGGCTGGAAGTTGGCTTCTCAATTGAGGATTCCTAATTTCCACACGACTAATATTAGTATGTTTTTGCTTTTCGACATAGGTGGTACAAAAATGAGACTTGCTGTTTCAAAAGACTGTAAGGAAATTTTAAGTTTTCAAGTTTTTGATACCCCTTTGGGTTTCAAAGAAGCTATTAAAATTATTGCTAATTATTGGCAAAAGGTAGGTTCTAATGCAAAACTTACGGCAGTAGTTGGTGGAGTAGCCGGAGTTTTTAATAAAGAAAAAACAAGGTTGTTCAAATCTCCTAATTTACCTGAGTGGGAAGGTGAACCCCTGAAAGAAGGACTTGAAAAATTGCTAGAAAGTAAAGTTTATCTTGAGAATGATACGGCTTTAGCCGGTTTAGCTGAAGCAGTAAAAGGTTCAGGTAAGGGATATTCAATTAATGCCTATATTACTATAGGTACAGGAGTTGGAGGTGTGAGGATTGTCAACCAAAAAATAGACAAAAATATTTTTGGCTTCGAACCCGGCCATCAAATTATTGATGCGGATTCATCAATTACCGGAAAATTTTTGGATCTTGAAGGTTTAGTTGGCGGAAGCGGGATTAAAAAAAGGTTCGGAAAAAACCCAGAAGAAATCAATGATGAGAAAATTTGGAACGAGATTACTAAGCTTTTAGCAATTGGTCTTGCCAACACAATTCTCCATTGGTCACCAGGGGTAGTTATTCTTGGAGGTGGGATAATCCAATCAGAAAAAGTATCTTGGGAAAAGTTAAAAAATTATTTGCAGGAGTACTTGAAAATTTTCCCCCGAGTACCAGAGATTAAAAAATCATTATTGGGTGATAAAGGAGGATTAGAAGGTGCACTAGTTTATTTAAATGAATTTCGACAGACGATTTAAATTGAAAGTTTTGCTTTCTTTTCAGACTCTTTTTATCTGTCGCGAATTTAGACCCGGTAAGGTAAAATCTACGTTCTAGTCTAGTTTGACTTTATCAAAACTATAGTTATATACTAGGGGTTAGTTATGGAAGAGGGGCAGGTTAATTCTCTGGGAAAAAATAATTCTGATATTGAGAATAATGGAAAAGAAAGAACAGAAGTGACTTTTCCGACGGGAAAGAAGAAGGCAGACAAGAAAGTATTTGTAATTACCCCTTTTTTGATAATTGTTGTTAGCTTGGGAGCATTTTTATTTTTTAGGTCAAAAAAATCTACATCTCCCGAAGAACCGACTCCCACACCCAGTTCGTTTGAAGAAACTAGCTTACCGACAGCAACACCTACTCCAAAGGTAGTCAATAAGAAAGAATTTGAAATAGAGATTTTGAATGGTACAGGGATTTCTGGTGAAGCTGTCTTTTTAAAAAATAAGTTAGAAGAATTGGGTTATTCAAGTGTAAAGGTTGGAAATGCAGAGGATCAGGATAATGAGATAACCGAGATTTTTTTCGGAAAAAATGTTCCTAGTGAGGTAAGTGATGAAGTTACAGGTAAACTTAAAGGTATATATAAGGAAGTAGTTAGTAAAATTAAATCTTTAGAGGGAATGGATATCCAAATAACTACTGGCCTAAGGGTGGGTCAGTCTTTTCCATCCAAAACTCCAACGCCAAAAGCATCTCTTTCTCCGACTTTGACTCCCACTACGACTCCAACACCTGTTGCTACTAGTTCGGCAACACCTGCTCCTTAAGAATTTACAACCTCCGTTTTTTATTTCAAGCATTCGCGAATACCCAGCTTAGCTGGGATACGTGCCTGCGCAGGCAGGAGCGAATGCA
>Ga0154976_109_pt1 | contig 10936 bp, 9 predicted proteins | sample RifCSPhighO2_01_FD_105944 | JGI IMG/M metagenome (GOLD analysis project Ga0154976, IMG submission 105944) | Candidatus Woesebacteria bacterium RIFCSPHIGHO2_01_FULL_38_10 | reverse complement strand
GGTATTCTTTCCTTATCTTTTGCCTTAACCGCAATGAAGTATCAAATGTTTAACCTGATAATTATTGGATTATCGTCAATGTTACCAACGGTAATTTTAAGTGTATTATTATTTCGAAGATATCAATATATTAAATGCTCGGCGGAGCCGAGCAAAAATCGCGCGCGCAAAAAATAATTGCGAAGAATTAGCATTCTTCGCAAAACGTGTCGGCTTAAACTTCTTTTTATCCAATCGGCAGCTCTCGGCAGAATATAAGCAAGCTTGTTTTTCGCTAATTGCTCAAAATAAAAAGGGCTTCTCGGCGCTCCGTGTGGGCGGCGGCGCACGGAGCGCCTCCAACTCGACGGACTCTTTTTCTCTTTTGGTCGGGTGTTCCCGAGTTGAACTAACAATATATAATGTATAGTATTATCTAATTTAGACTAATCAAGGATGAAATTATTTAATTTAAAATCATTTATTGCTTACCTATATGTCTCACTGACACTTCTTATTTTTTCTTCAACAAAGCCGGCAATAGCCCAGAGTCAGAACCCAAGTCAGTTATCCTGCAAAGTCCACACTTTTTTAGTTAATCAAGGTTATCAATTACCCTACCGTTATGATACAACCGAGGTCGCTCATGGCAGTTCTTTAAATGAAGGCAATTATATTGTTTATCTTTTTGAAGTCCAAACCAACACCTCTGATCCAAAAACAATTACCAGGGCAACAGTCAGTCAATTGATGCAGGCAAACGAACCAATCGAAATTGTGGCCGTCAGGGGTCAAGAAGGCTATCCCATGGGAATTGATGGGCAAAACAAAACCATCACCAGTGAGCTTAATTATGCTTTCACTCAAAGCGCTCATTATCCGACCGAATATCTTTTTAAAATTACTGATAATCCTTTAAATTACCCCAAAACAAGCTCACTTTTTACTGTCGAAACTAGTGTCGGGACAGCCGAATGCGCCAGCTTGCACCGGATCAAAAGCGAAACCACAACCAATCCGGTTGATTGGAATACTCCCTATGCCAGCCTAAAATCAACTGATCTCTATATTAAAATTGGCAGCCAAAAGTTCTTTGGCAAGGAACCGATGACAATTCATTCTGACCCGGGCATTGAGAAAACTACGCTTGAAGTTTCTTGGTCTGAAAATGGTGTCGAAATGGGATTCTTTTTATATTTTAAAAAAACTGAAAACAACATGTGGGAAATGTATGAATCAAGGACCTATAACGGTCAACCCCATGGCGATTGGCTTTATTATTGGGATTCTGATAATAATCCTGTTTCCAGCTTAATCGGCCAAGCAAATTATCGGGCTGGAAGACGGTTTGTCTCCAGTAACACTCAGGCGGAAATCAATTGTCAGCATTGCTCAATTAATGCTTTTATGCCCAAGCTCTTACCGATCTCTCCTTTGGGTTACTCACTTGAAGCCTTAATTGGCCTAGCGCAGGGTGAAATTATCACTCTTTCCACTCAGCCTAACACTGGTTATGGTGTCAACGTGCTTTTGAGAAACAGTCCAGGAGAGGTGATTAAAGACCAATTTGGTCTGACCTATAACTGGCGTGTCCAAAATCCTCAAATAGTTTCCTTAATGGCAGATATACTTGATTATGATAACGGTACTTGTGCCTATGGTATTAACCTCCCTTGTCCTCTCAATCATGCCGACTTGAGCGGCTTGTCAGCAGGTGAAACAACAATCTTGGTTGAAGTCAGGAGAAATGAGAACAATACAGTTGTCGCCCAAACATCTTTTCCTGTAAAAGTCGTTGAGGAAGATAAAATAGCTCAGGAAGTTAAAGAACAGAAGCTCAAAGAGCTTGAACAACAAGTGGAAAAGCTGACAAAAAAGGTTGAAGAACAACAAACCTTAATTGAAAAACTCCGCCGTTTTCTTAGGCGTATCTTCGGCCGGCTATTTAATTTTGATTAGCTTGCCGAACTATTTCGAACCCTCGGGTTTCGCTCTCGCCGTGAAAAAAATAATTGCTTTTTTGGCGTCTGCCAGCTGGCGGAATGACGCGCCAAAAATTCGACTTGGTCGGGGACCTGGGAGTTGAACCCAGAACCTCTCGTACCCGAAACGAGCGCTCTACCATTGAGCCAGTCCCCGAGTGTTATAATTTTAACATATGACAGGTTTTCTTTATATTGTTGCAACGCCGATCGGGAATTTGGAGGATATTACTCTCAGGGCATTAAGAATTTTAAAAGAAATCGATCTGATTTTAGTAGAGGACAGTCGAGTTACTAAGAAGCTGTTGATGCATTACGGTATAAATAAATCCATTTTGACCTATCATCAACATAGTCCTATAAGTGTAAAAAATCGTATTGTATCAGAGCTGTCAAGTGGTAAAAATTTGGCTTTAGTTTCTGACGCGGGGACTCCCGGCATTTCTGATCCTGGAAATGAACTTATCGATTTTGTTTTGCAAAGTCTGCCTGATGCAAAAATTATTCCTATTCCCGGAGCTTCGGCAATTTCAGCAAGCCTATCGGTCTGCGGCTTAAATGTAAATAAATTTGTTTTTTTGGGATTTTTGCCCAAAAAGAAACGTAAGAAACTTTTTGCCTGGTTTAAAGAAGGGAACCTTTCGACAGGCTCAAGGCGAGGAATAGCCTTTGCCTTTTATGAATCTCCAAAAAGGATACTTAAAACTTTAGATTTTTTGCAGGAAGAATTTGGATCTGATAAAAAAGTATTTATTGCCCGAGAGCTGACAAAACTGCATGAGTCACTTTATAGAGGAACAATTGAAAAGGTACGAAATATTCTGGAAAAAGAAAGAATTAGAGGAGAAATTGTGGTTGTGGTCGATTAATCATCCCAATTATCACCTTGGCGAAAGACTCCATCCCGATAGAGTTCTGCTTCAGTTCTAGCATTCAATTCAGCTCTTCTGGCTCTTATTTTTTGCGGGTCATCGGGTTCTAAAAGTATAGTTGGAGTTACTAAATCTATTGCGCGGGACCTCAATTTTGCCTTTGGTGTTGACGCAGAGAGTTCACCCGCCCTCCCTTGCGAAGTAGATTTTGGGGGTTCTAGATTTTCAGCAACCATCGATGGATGAATTTTAGTACCAAACTCTTGTGAAAATCAATAGGTATTTGGCCAATGTGCCGCTGGGAGGAATTGAACCTCCAACCTTTCCCTTAGGACGGGACTGCTCTGTCCTTTGAGCTACAGCGGCAAGCTTTAAGGTTAAAATACTTTCAAACAATTTTACCACCCTTTGTTTAACTTCTACAAATTGAAAGGCTGTTAACGATGATCGCTCAAGAGTAACATAGACTTATTCATGGGTTCATTTGATACTTAGTGAATATAGATTTGTCGGAGTGGAAGAAGCGCCGAGATTGGTGAGGATGATCAGTCGATCGTGAGAAAGGGCAGGAAAAGCATGGGGCGCAAGAAAACTTCCGGCGTAAACAACCTGTCTATTAGTCCCATCATAGTCCATAATGACGATTTTTCCTTCCTCTGCGAAAACCAAATGCCGGGATGTTGGAAACCAGCTCAAACTTCTTTTGGAATTGGCATTTTCAGGGTTCTTAGATCCGGATTCTTTAGGTAAATCGTAGTCTATCCAGCCGTTCAGAGTTATTTTATCTTCGATAATCCAGAAATTCCGATCTTCTTTAATATCGTAAACATAGGTTTGATCTGCTTTGATATTTCTTTCTTGTTTTTGAGTTGACGCGCCGGGGATTGGTTTTATCAAATTTTCCGGAATGCTGGCTGATCCGCTGGCTGTAAAAAGAAGCATGTCTTCGTCCGGAGAAAAGATAACTGCCTTGGTTTTTCTTATTATGATATCTTCAAGCTCATCCTGTAGTTTACTTACCTGGGATTTAAATCTTTTTTGCTTTTCTAGGTTCCATTCTTCTAATATTTTTTCCTTTTGAGAAGCGATATTAATTCTTTGAGTTTGGGGGGTAAATTTACTAAGATCAAGTAGGAAAGAACCTTTGGCAGTTGTTAAAAGGATTTCTCTGGCATCGGGAGACCAAAGAAAGCTTGAGGCGATTAAATCTCCGTCTGTGACCCTTCTTGGTTCCCGGGAAAATCCTAAAGGAAGGTTTATTATTTCCATTATCCACAGACCCTCGGCCTCTTCAGAGTTTTTTAAGGAAGAGGGAACTATGTAGGCAATTTTGCTAAGATCTTTTGAGGGGCTGGGGTTGACGGATCCTGAAAAAGTTACTGCCGAAAGAGAAGGGGCAGATTTGAAAAGATGTGCAGTTTCTTGGGTGACAACTTCTTTTTCTATCACCAGTCGCTTATTCCAACTCAAATATCCATTTTTCTGAACCAATACATCATAAACTCCGGGAAAAAGGGGGAAAGTGGCATTGGTTGCGGTTTTTACATCTCCATTTACTAAGACCTGTGCTCCGTCAGGATCGGATTTAATAACCAAAAGACCGTTAGGGGTAAACTTTTTTTTCCTCTGATCAAAACGATAACCCCTAGCGTATAAGGAAACGATAAAGAAGATAGATGTGGTAAAAGTCAGGGTTATCAGAAAAATTATTATTCTTATTTTTGTCATATACTTAAACCGTATTATATACCTTTATATACCTTCATTTAGCTCTTGTTGATATTTGCGTTTAAAAATATAATGCCTGAGAGTGGATGTGAAGTTGTTGGTTGCCTGTCTGCGCAGGCGGGTAAGTGATAGGTTGTCAGTTATGAGTTAAGCGTGATTGGTTTCTGGGTTTGAAAAGTATTAAATCTTATTATGTTTCGTAAACAAATAGCTATTGATCTTGGGACTGCCAACACTTTGGTTTGGGTGGCGGGTGAGGGAGTGATGGTGAATGAACCGACGGTGGTAGCTGTTTCAGCTGAGGACAATAAAGTTTTGGCTGTCGGAGAGGAAGCAAAAAAGATGTTGGGTAGAACTCCTGAGGCTCTTATTGCCTCCCGTCCGATGAGGGAAGGAGTTATTGCTGATTATACGACAACTGAAGCAATGCTCAGATACTTCATTGGCAAGGTAGTTGGGAAAGTGCAGTTTTTTAAACCTGACGTAATGATTTGTGTACCGGCGGGTTGTACTCAGGTGGAAAGAAGAGCGGCGCTTGATGCGACTCTATCTGCCGGTGCAGCTCATGCTTATCTTATAGACGAGCCTTTGGCAGCTGCAATTGGAGCGGGTATTCCGGTTTCAGCACCATCAGGATACATGATTATTGATATTGGCGGAGGGGCGGCTGAAGCCGCTGTTATTTCTTTGGGAGGGGTTGTGGTTCACAAGTCAGTCAGAGTTGCCGGAAACAAGCTCGATGAAGCTATTCAGGATTATATAAAGAAAAAATACAATTTAATTGTTGGAGATCAGACATCTGAGAATATAAAAATAAAGATCGGTTCAGCCACCAAGCTTGAGAAGGAAGAAACGTTGGAAATTTCCGGGAGAGATTATGTTTTCGGTTTGCCGAGAAGTATTACAATTTCCTCGACTGATGTGAGGAAAGCTTTGAAACCCGTCCTCACACAGATTATTGGAGTCGTAAAAAGTGTTTTGGAGGATACGCCGCCGGAATTGGCAAGTGACATTATTGACAAGGGGATTGTGATGAGCGGAGGCACGAGCTTACTTCGGAATTTTGAAAGACTGATGACCGAAGAAACCGGAGTTCCGGCTCATGTGGCTGAGGATCCAATGCTTTGCGTTGTCAGAGGGACAGGAGTGGTAATGGAAAATATTGATCTTTGGAAACGAAGCATAATTACTAAGAGATAAGTATTGAGTTATTCGCGACTTCGTGAATACCCCGATACTTGTATTGGGGATGAATCCGTAGCAAAGATAGCATCTTTCTTTAGAGATAGTACCTCGCAACTTGTTGCGAGGTAGATGATATACTTATAGTATTGAAGCAAAGTTTTAATTTTTTTGGGGACTGATTGAGGATAATTTCCTATAATACGAGCGTAATTATTGAATAAAAATATTGCCCGAAATGTGAGTAATGTAATTTGATAATATGTTGACATCTACCCTGTAGTAGGAGTGTAGTCAATAATTGCGGTTGATAGTTTTGTGGGGGTAAACTTTATAATTATAGGATTTCAATGAGACTGTAAATTGACACTGAGATACCTTTCTAAGCGGAAGTTATTCTTTTCAAAACAAAAATATTTTGATATTATCTCGCCTGTAGTAAGTATTTTACTGGATGACAATGATGACGAAGAAGGAGGATAAACCCGTGAATTCTGTCAAAATATTGGAAGTAAAGTTAGATAGCACATCACGCGAAAGAGTGCTAAGGCAGGTTCTAGCTAAAATAATTAAAAAGCAAAGGTTTTATATTGTTACACCAAACCCCGAGATCATTGTCAAGGCAGAAAAAGATTCTGAACTTAAAAAAATCCTTAATTCAGCGGATATTTCGCTTCCAGACGGCGTGGGACTGTTGGCCGCCGATAAGTTTATAAATTTAAAAACTCCTGAAAATAAGCTATTCAAGACGGTTACGCTTCTTTTCCAGGGTTTGACTGTCGGAATTTCAATTGTTTTCCGAAAATCACGCTTAGAGGAGAATTTAAAATTAATAAAAGGAAGATTGATGTTTTTGGAATTGATTAAATTTGCCAATAAAAGAGGTTGGAAAGTTTTTTTTCTGGGAGGTTTTTCCGGTGCGGCAAAAAAAACATCAGACATCCTTAGGAGAAATTATAAAAAAATTAAAATTGAATCTTCTAACGGACCGGTTTTGAACGAGATTGGATTTCCGATAGATCAGGAACAAGAAAAGGTTGAGAAAGAGACAGTAGAAAAGATAAATCAGTTTAAACCCCAGCTTTTATTTATTGGTTTTGGTGCACCCAAACAGGAAAAGTGGGTGTACCGTTGGTTTAAAAAACTTAATATCGGAGGAGCAATGGTTGTAGGCGGTACATTTGATTATATTAGCGGAGAGGGAAAGAAAATTCCTGGATGGATTGGGAAAACAGGCCTGGAATGGTTTTGGCGTTTAATTACAGGGTCGCAGAATTTGGGAAGGATAACCAATGCCGTAATAATTTTTCCTTTAAAGGTTTTTATAGACAAGCTTAATAACTAATTACTTTATGTCTCTAAATATTGAAAGGCAGCTTTCATTAGATGGTTCAGGTACCTTTAGACGGAGTTTTTTTCCAGTTTCCGATTTGCTACGGACGACTATTTGCGCTGGAAGAAACGTGAGAGATGGAGTGAGAGTCTGGTCAACTGATGGGCAATTGCCAATTCCGCGTACAACATTGGCAATAACCTGCGCGCTTGAGAGGGTGTTCCCAGAAAAGGTAAATGAAGTTGGTAGGTGTGAAGTTATTAGAATTATCGGATCTTTATCTCCTTTACTAGTTTCTTTAAATGAGGCGGCAGATATTGGCATATCAGCAAGATTGAGAAGAGAAAGTGGATGCAGGCAGCCACAATTTTTGCCCTTACTTATGCTTGAAAATGGATTGATGTTGGACTTACATAGAAAGTATGAAGCTTTTTCGGACAGCAATGGGAATGGGAAAGCGAAACTGGTTGCAGACGTTCTTATTAACGATTCTCTGCTTTTATCAAAGGAAAGAAGAGATTTTTCAGGGGCTGCCCAAAGAAGTTGGTTGGAGCTTGACAGTGGATTATGTGAAGTGGCATGTCAGGCTTTGGTATTTCCCGAAGTATTAGAAAGTGCAGGAATAGATTTTCCCGGACGCCCTTGTAGAACGGTTGGAGATTTATTAAGCAAATACTCTCTTTTAATTCTTGGAGAAGCTGACGGGGTGGAAAATATGGAATACTCTCAAAGACGTATATTAGGTCTTCATTGTGCTGAAATGCTTTTGAAGGTTTCCGATGATATAAGAGGAGGGGGTGTAGATAGACTGTTGGGTTTACCGAGTTTTATCACTCATGCTAAGTCGGTTAATCCAACAAGAGTCAAACAAGTATTGGGTGAGGTTACAAACTACTATGAAGATATTTTAAATCGTTGCGGTTTGTCTAATCTTGTAGTTGGTATAGCGGAAAAAATTTTACGTTTTACAAGTAGTTTTAAAGGACAGAATGCTTTTGGAAAAACTGAAGTTATAGATGATCCGTATCAAGTGGGTAGGTTTTATCGAAATAATGGGTATACCACTACTTTAAGACATAAAATGGATGGTTCGGGATTGCTTACGGAACTTTTTAGATAAAGGATGTTTGATTAAGTGCTAAAATCATTTAATGTTGGACAGCAACTTAAAGAATCTAAAAAAACGAAAAAAAGATCACTTAAGAATTGCCTTGTCTGAAGATGCACAGATCGGGGATGCGGGGTTTAGCAGGTACCGATTTATCCATAATGCTTTGCCTGAGACCGATTTTGACAAAATTGATACTTCAACAACCTTTCTTGGTAAGAAGGTAAATTTTCCTTTTTTCATTTCCGGGATGACTGGAGGATTTGATGAGGGCGCCAGGATAAATCAAAACTTAGCCAAGGCTGCACAAAAGTTTAGAATTGCAATCGGCGTTGGAAGTCAGAGGGTTGCGCTAAAGGCTGAGGATCTTGTCAAAACTTTTGCAGTTAGGAAATATGCGCCTAGCGTTCCGCTTTTTGCAAACTTGGGACTGGTTCAGTTAAACAAGGGCTACGGATTAAAAGAATGCGAGAGGGCGGTGAAAATGGTTGAGGCTGATGCACTTGTGTTTCATTTAAACCCGGTGCAGGAGGCAATTCAACCGGAAGGAGATAGGAATTTTTCCGGACTTCTTGTCAAACTTGAAAAGATTGTTAAGAAATTGACTGTACCGGTGATTATTAAAGAGGTCGGTTTTGGTTTATCTTATGATGTTGTGAAACGTCTTTATGGGGTGGGGGTTAGAATGTTTGATACAGCTGGTTGGGGCGGTACTAACTGGGCCTATATTGAAGGGAGAAGACGGTCCGTTTTCACCAGGCTTGCACCGGCGCAAAGGCTTCAGAGGCACGCGGTCGGCGAGGCAAGGGTGGATTTAGGAGAACTTTTCAGTCAGTGGGGGATTCCAACACCGGAATCTATCAGGATGTGTTCCAAATTTGAATCTGAACTAATAACTAATAACCAACAACCAATAACTATTTTAGGAAGCGGTGGAGTAAGAACAGGAGTTGATGTTGCAAAAGCTTTATGTTTAGGAGCTGATCTGGCAGGTATAGCTGCCCCTTTTGCCAAAGCAGCCATGATTTCTACAAGGGAAGTTGAGAGACTAATCAATCGGTTTGGTTTGGAACTTAAGATTGCCATGTTTGGAGTGGGAGCGAAAAATATTTCCAAGTTAAAAAAGGAGAGTTTAACTTTAAATGATTTCTAGAGGTTGTACTATGGGGATTTGCAGGTTCTCTCCTTGCAATCCTCTGTTTCTAAAGATAAGTAATAAAATTATCTTTGTTGATAATCTCAACAGGAATCTGGTATCGGTTGGTGAACTTCCTGGTAGTAGTTTTAGTTGATGACCATTTGATTTCGTAGGCACTCAGAGATCCAACAGGCTTTTTGATTACCAAGTCTACCTCGCTTCCTTGACGAGAACGCCAAAAATACAATTTATTTAGATTACCTTCTAAGAAGTTTTTCTTAGCCACCTCGGCAATTACCCAATTTTCCCAAAGTTGTCCAATGTCTGACCGCAGAGGATTAAAATTTAACTCTCCGATTAGAGCATTCCGAACACCGGTGTCCCAAAAGAAAATTTTTTGCCTTTTGGCGATTTCTTTTCGGGGATTGGTGCTAAAAGCAGATAATTTAAAAATAATAAAGGTTCTTTCCAGTAGATCTAAATATCTATCAACTGTTTTGCGCGACAGATTAAGATTATTAGCCAGTTCGTTAACTGAAACCAGAGAACCTGACTGATGGGCTAACAGAGCCAATAATTTTTGCAGTAAGTTGGGAATTTTAATTAAACCTGAGTGGAAGATGTCCTTGAGAAGATAATCAGAGACTAGATTTGATAAATATTGGGTTTTATCTGCAGATGTCACTGACTCTGGAAAGCTGCCGTAGACTAGGTTTGATAAAACTAATGAGTCGATTTGAGTTTTAAATTGAGATAATTGCTTTAGACCAAAAACAGGAGAATACCAGGATTGGTTCATAAGAATCTCAGAAAAAATAAGCGGAGGCAAAAAAACTTTGATATTGCGCCCAGTTAAACTTTCAGCTGACTGATCCAGTAAGTCTAAACTCGAAGAACCTGACAAGACTATTTTTAACGGTAGCTCGGCATCAAACCAACCTTTAACTATTCGTGTCGCTTCAGGTAGTTTTTGAGCCTCATCAATGACTAGTATTTGAGGTTTTCCCAAGCTAGTTAAAGCCTCAGTTGGAGCAAGAGTAGAGGCGGCCAGAAGTCTCTGTCTATCTAGATTGACATCCAGATTCAAAAAAAGAGTGGAGTTTGGATCGAGAATTCTTTTGAACAAAGTGGTTTTCCCTACTTGTCTGGCACCTAAAAGTAAGATTATTTTTCGAGTTTCTAAACACTGTTTCAATCTAATTTCCGCCAGACGAGTTATGTATTTATTCATGGTAGATAAAGTATACAAAATAATATATTATTTTGTCAACTCAAGGTATCAGTTTAAGAGGTTCTGGCAACTTTTTCTCCAATGAGAAACTAAATAGCCGAATTCAAAAGAATTGATACTGTTATCGCTGCTAATATCTAGATTGATATTGTTAAATAAGTAATTACTTGCCCAGATTTGAACGTCATTACCATTAAATATAGGGGCAAAATCATATAGCAGATTTATTGATCGTGCTGCAATTATAACTTTAACTCTGGCGCTTACCCCCCAATTCTAAACTCAGTCACAGGTGCGCCTGTAAAGGTTTCAAGAAGGACAAGAATAAGGTAAGCGGTTGCAAGAAGAATAATACCGGCTATGGCATAGGTTAGAGTGGCTTT
>Ga0154976_106_pt2 | contig 11035 bp, 9 predicted proteins | sample RifCSPhighO2_01_FD_105944 | JGI IMG/M metagenome (GOLD analysis project Ga0154976, IMG submission 105944) | Candidatus Woesebacteria bacterium RIFCSPHIGHO2_01_FULL_38_10 | reverse complement strand
CGTGTTTTGCTGCCATATCCCAACAGTGAGCTGCGGCAGCGACCACAAATTGGGTGCCCAAGTTTTCCACAACTGCCCCTCCGCAGATAACTCCTTCTGGAAAATTCAAATAGACCATCGAACTTAGAGCTTGTTCGGCAGTTTCCCTCCATTCTTTCGGAAGCGTTTCAATACTGGCATTTCTCCTTCTTTCAATCTCATCTCCAATCGTTGGGAGTACTGTTTTTGCTATTGGTTCTGAAGTTGATAAAGGTTTTCCCTCTGTTATACAACCACTGGTTCCTAGGGCAAGTACTGCCAAAATAAGATATGTTCTTGGTCTTTCCATAATTTTTTCTGTTTTCGGGAAAAAGCCCTGCTTTTTAATAACCACTTCGGAGGAATCCCTTCGGGCCACCGTCCGAAGGGGTTATTAAAGGAATTGCAAAGCTTGTGTAAGACAAAAAAACCAGCTTCAGGTAAACCCTATAGTATCATAAATTCTTCTTTTTTGAAAATGGCGACTAAAAGGTACACAAAGGCCAAATTATGTTGTAAAATTACCTTCAATATGGCAAAACCCTATTTCGATCCTGTTAACCCAAAAGTTAACTTTCCCTCGCTTGAAAGAGAGATTTTGGATTATTGGTATAAAAAGGGAATTGTTAAAAAATATCTTCAAAAAAATAAGACTTCCAAAAAATACTTTTCTTTTTTGGACGGACCGATAACTGCCAATAACCCAATGGGAGTTCACCATGCCTGGGGAAGAACCTATAAAGATCTTTGGCAAAGGTATAAAAATATGAAAGGCTATAAACAAAGGTTTCAAAACGGGTTTGATTGTCAGGGGCTTTGGGTTGAGGTTGAGGTTGAAAAGGAACTTAAGTTAAAAAGTAAAAAAGACATTGAAAATTTGGTATCTGGAGACAGAAAAAAAAGTATCGATAAATTTGTGAGGTTGTGCAAAGCCCGTGTATTCAAGTATGCCAAGATTCAGACAGAACAAAGTAAGCGCTTAGGATTTTTTATGGATTGGGATAATTCTTACTTTACTCTTTCGGATGATAATAATTATATGATCTGGCATTTTCTCAAAGTCTGCCATGAGAATGGCTGGATTTATAAGGGGGAGGACGTTAGTGCCTGGTGTCCCCGTTGCCAGACTGCTATTTCCCAGCACGAAATATTGACAGAGGATTATAAGGATGTTGTCCATAAATCTATCTATCTTAAATTAGCAATTGAAGGAAAGAAAAACGAGTTTCTTCTGGTATGGACAACTACTCCCTGGACCCTGCCTGCGAATACAGCTACCGCAGTTGATCAAAATTTAGACTATTCACTAGTTAAAGCTTATGGACAAAAATATTGGGTCGCAAAGGATGCGATTGAAAGAGTCTTTGCTAAAAAGGCAGAAATAGTAAGAAACCAAAAAGGTTCAAACCTGGTTGGATTAAAATACAAATCCCCTTACGATTATCTGCCTTTTGCTTCTTCCTACGTAAAGACTCACAAGGACGGATTTCATACGGTTGTTGCTACAGACAATCTTATTATGCCAATAACTGTTGAGGAAGGAACAGGACTTGTTCATACTTCGACTTCAACCGGTCAGGAAGATTATAAATTAGGCAGGAAAATTGGGTTGCCTACCTTTCCCGCCATCAATGATAAGGGTGAGTATTTGGAAGGGTTTGCTGACCTTGTCGGTAAAAATGCAAAAGAAACTCCGGAAATTATTCTTAACTATTTAGAAAAAGAAGGATGGGTATTTAAAATTGAAAAATATAAACACAGGTACCCAGTATGTTGGAGGTGCAAACAAGAACTTGTTTGGAAAATAAGTAAGGAATGGTATATTGCGATGGATCGTTCTTCATCTAAAGTCGGCATGCCCTCAAGACTTAGCTTGAGGCAGCGGATGATTAAAGTGACAAAGAAAATTAATTGGATTCCCTCTTTTGGTTTAGAAAGAGAATTGGACTGGCTTAATAATATGCAAGACTGGTTGATTAGCAAAAAAAATCGATATTGGGGGTTGTGTTTACCCATTTGGGAATGTGAGAAATGCGGGCATTTTGAGGTGGTTGGTTCTAAAGAAGAATTAAGGCAAAAAACAGTCTCTGGCTGGGGAAAATTTGAGGGAAAATCTCCTCATAAACCTCAACTTGATGAAGTTAAGATAAAGTGTCAGATATGTGATGAGGTTATTTCAAGAATTGAGCCGGTTGGAACTCCCTGGCTGGATGCTGGAATTGTTGCCTATTCGACAATAAGTGAAATCAATAAATCCGCAACCTTAGGAGGCGGTGAGAAACCTCTTTACTTTAAAGACAAAGAAAAATGGAAAGATTGGTTTCCTGCCGATTTTATTACCGAGTCCTTTCCGGGTCAGTTTAAAAACTGGTTTTATTCGTTAATTGCCATGAGCACGGTTTTGGAGAATAAAGAACCTTTCAGTAATGTTTTGGGCTTTGCGACTCTACTGGCTGAGGATGGAAGGCCTATGCACAAAAGCTGGGGGAATGCAATTGAGTTCAACGAAGGGGCTGAAAAAATTGGCGTTGATGTAATGCGCTTCTTGTTTGCAAGACAAAGTCCGGAGGATAATTTGCTTTTTGGTTACAGAATCGCCGATGAAGTAAGAAGGAGGTTTCATCTTAAACTATGGAATGTATACAACTTTTTTACGACCTATGCCAATTTAGATGGATGGAAACCGGAAGAAAAGTTTGATATTGAAAATAAGGACTTGAGAAATATTTTAGATAAATGGATAGTTTCTCGACTTTATGAAACTGTCTTGGGAATTAATAGTCATCTTGATAATTATGATGCCCAAAATGCTTCCTGGCTGATTGAAAATTTTATCGAAGATTTATCGAATTGGTATATACGAAGATCGAGGAGCCGAGTAGGATTAATGGCCTCCTCAAATAAAGATAAAGAAAATTTTTACCAAACATGCTTTCTGATTTTAGTAAATCTTTCAAAACTATTGGCTCCGTTTATACCCTTTTTGGCTGAGGATGTTTACAGAAATCTGACTAAGGAAGAATCAGTCCACCTTAGCGATTGGCCCAAACTTGTCGGAAAGAAAGACGTAAATTTGATTAAAGAAATGAAACGCCTTAGAAACCTTGTTGAAATTGTTCACGCTCAGCGAAAATTGAAAGGAATTCCTGTACGAAGGCCACTTTTGTCATTCTCAACCAATTTTAAAAGTCCGGGATCTTTTCTGGAAAAACTTATTAAAGAAGAAGTAAATGTCAAAGGTGTAAAATGGGGTAGTTTGATAGGGGATGGTATAAGAGTAAAGTTGGATACTAAATTGACCGAGGAATTGGAGGAAGAAATGAAGGTAAGGGAGTTAATAAGAAAAATTCAAAAAAGAAGAAAAGAAATGGTGTTTGATCTTAGGGAAAAAGCTGTTGTTGCTTCTTCCTGGTTTCCCAAAAAAAGATCACTTCTGCAAAAAATTAAAAAAGCTACCTTGACAGAAGAGTTGGTAAAAGGAAAGTTTGAGATAAAAAGGCTTTCGTAGACCAAAAGCTTATGTTTAAATCTTCAAGATTTTCAATAACAGATGTTAGCGTCATCATAGCAATTATCACACTCTCGCTTATCAGCACTTTGGTTTTAAAATCTATTCAGGGAAGTCTGTACCCAACCTACTTTGTCTTTATACTTTTGGCCTTTTTGACTTTCTTTACATTTTTGAAAATTGATTTTGAAGTTTTACTTGCTTTTTCTTCCCACCTTTATTTTATCAGTATTATCCTTCTTGTTCTTCCTTTGATAATAGGTCAGGTGACCAGGGGTGCGATACGTTGGATTCCTGTCGGCTCTTTGACTTTTCAACCCTCAGAAATTATAAGACCTTTTTTACTTGTCTTTTTTGCTAAATATCTTACCGAGAAAGAACTTAACTTAGGACGTTTGCTAAGAGTAACTTTTTTTCTTCTCTTGCCATTTTCCTTAATACTGATTCAACCTTCTTTGGGTGTTGCCATTATAACCGGTTTTGGTTTTTTTGGGGTTTTACTGGCATCAAGTATCAATAAAAAATATATTTTTCTATCCTTATTACTTTTCTCTTTACTTTTACCATCTTTCTGGTTTTTTCTTAAGCCATATCAGAAAGAAAGAATATCGTCCTTTGTTAATCCAGCAAGGGATCCGCTGGGAAGAGGTTACAATAGTATCCAGTCGACGATTGCGGTTGGATCAGGGGGCCTTTTGGGTCGTGGCCTGGGGAAGGGTGTTCAAACACAACTTAATTTTTTACCAGAAAGGCATTCGGATTTTATTTTTGCAAGTCTTGCAGAAGAGCTAGGATTTGTTGGTTGCTTTATAGTCCTCTTTGGGCTTTTCATTATTTGCTGGAGCCTGCTTGTTATTGTCCAAAGAGCCAAGAGTCCTGCTGCGCGTGCTTATGTTATTGGAGCATTTTTTATTCTTTTTATAGAAACCTTTGTTCATCTGGGAATGAATATGGGACTTTTGCCCATAACCGGTATTCCCTTGCCCTTTGTTTCTGCCGGAGGATCTGCGCTTTTGGGAAGTATGATTTCAATTGCTATAGCCATTAATGCAAAAAGTTAATTGTAAAAAATTTCTCTTACAGAGATTTCTTGTGTTTATTCGGCTAAACAAGTAAAATATTAATGTTTTAATTTCTTAACTTATGTCAAAATATGCAGTAGTTAAAATTGGAGGAAGTCAGTACAAAATTTCTGAGGGGGACGAAATTTTGGTTGACAAGGATGATAAAGTAGAACCCGAAGCGCTCTTACTGGTTGCAGATGGGAAAGTTAAGGTTGGAAAACCTAAAGTCGAGAAAGTTAAAATCAGTTTGAAATTATTAGAAGCGGAGGTTAAAGGAAAAAAACTTAGTGTTTTTAAATATAAGGCGAAATCCCGTTATCGAAAAAAAATAGGTTTTAGACCAATCTATTCGCGATATCTTGTTGAAAAAATTTCTTCTTGAAAGTTTCATACTTCCCTTAAGAACCACTTCGGATGGTGACCCGAAGGGACTCCTCCGAGGTGAAATCAGTGGTAAATCCCATCCATTTCCAAGAAGTACTTCGCCAAGTACCGTATGGTACCTGGCTTCGTACACCCCGGAGGTGTTTTATTGTTTTGCGCAGGTAGACCTGTCTGCGAAACTTGTGTTGAAATCCAGTTATGACCTCGTATTTAGCAATACTTTTTATATCAAACTATAATTTTCTACTATCTTGACATCCGTGAAAAATTAAATTATATTGTTCCAATAATGGCTAAAAAGAAACAGGGAGGAAAATTAAAACAGCAAACTCGTCCAAATCCAAAATATCTGGGAGTAAAGGTGAGTGGTGGAGAAAAAGTAACGGTTGGTTCGGTTTTAGTACGCCAAAGGGGGACAAAATTTGCTCCTGGGAAAAATGTAAAGGTGGGACGAGACCAGACTCTTTTTGCTGTAAAAACGGGAGCTGTAAAATTTGGACAAAGGATGGGAAAGAAACAAGTGTCTGTGGTTTAAATTGGTTTAAGTAAGCGCAGTTTAAAACCTAAGTAATAATTTCCAATTAGATGCTTATAATGCGAGCGTAAAACCACATGCGTAAGCTTGTGGATATAAGCTCCAAATAAGTCTTGTGTATGCGAGTATTACAAAATACCATCGGGCGTAAGCCTGTGGCAGTTTATTAGTATGGTTGAGGAGATAACACAAATAGATGTAAACGAACTTCAGGCAAATCCGCTTCAACCTCGCGGCGTAATTACTCCTGAAAGTTTAGTCGATCTGGTGGATTCAATACGAGAGCATGGGATTTTAGAACCGCTTGTGGTAGCTAAAACCCCTGCGGGTATTCAAATTATTGCAGGGGAGAGAAGATGGAGAGCAGCCAAACTGGCAGGTTTAACTCATGTTCCTGCAATAATACGGGAAACTTCTCCAATCGGCATGCTTGAAATGGCTCTTGTCGAGAATGTGCAAAGAGTTGATTTAAACCCTCTTGACAGAGCCAAGGGCTTTGAGAAGCTCCAAACTGATTTTGGCTTAGCAACAAGTGAGATTGCAGTCAGGATTAGTAAGTCGGTTTCTTATGTCTCGAATTCTTTAAGGCTTTTAACTTTACCTGATGCTCTTAAGGATGGTTTGCTGTCAGGATTAATCTCTGAGGGACATGCAAGAGCCTTGGCAGCCATTGACGACCAACCTTTAATGGTCGAAGCCTATAAAATTATTTTAAGGGAGTCGGGTTCTGTTCGTAGGGCAGAGGAATTGGCAAGAAGGATGAAATATCAGTCGAAACAAGAAGTGAGAGGGATTAAAAAGGATCAATTGAGAATAATATCCGAAGAGACTGATAAAATGCAGGAGGATATGGAGAAAGCTCTTCGTAAAGGCTCTGATGATAAAACTGTCTCTCTCAAGTTAATAAGGACCAGAAGGGAAACTCGAGTGAATATTTTTCTGAAAGGCGGATTGGAAGAAACGGAAGAAAAGCTTCAAAAATTTTACAACGCGATAATTTCTATATAAATTCCACTAAAGACAAATTTTAAAGAGGGGTTATTTTTAGTGTGCGGATCCGTAATTAAAAGAATAAATGACTTTTTCAACTAAACCTGCACTCTGGGGAGGCCAGTAGATAAGCCAAGCCTTGCCAGTAATCTTTTTTAGATTAACATATCCCCAAATTCTCGAGTCTGAAGAGGCCGAGCGGCTATCTCCGAAAACTAAGTAATTGTCATCAGATACTAAAATTTCTTGACCTTCCTTTAAGAACGATCCGGATGAGGTGATTACACTTCTTGAAAGATAAGATTCGTCTAAGATTTTTCCATTTAGGTAAACTCTACCGCCCTCTACTTTGACTTTTTCGCCGGGAAGTCCAATTATTCGTTTTATAAATTCTTCATCGTCAGTTCCAGGCGCAATGAAAACAATAACTTCCCCTCTTTGTGGTTTTCGCACTTTATAAGTTATTTTATCAGTCAGAAGATATTCGCCGTCTGGAAAATTTGGTTGCATTGAGTCACCCTTTATTTTATGAGGTTGCATTACTAAAAGGTAAGTAAACAAAAATATGGCTATGGCAAAGACAACAACTTCTAAAATATCTAAAAAAAATGTTGTTAATTTTCGCGCTAACATCAAGTTATTATATTTAGGCTGATTGCCATTTAACAAGAGTTAATATTTTTTTCAAGGAGAATTTAGAAATTCCTTTTGAAAACAAACTGAAAAATATTATAGACATGATGTTTTCGATATAAATTCTTTCAAAAACATAGAAGAGATGTTAAAATTTATATTTAGATATTTGAAGGATATATTACTTGACCGCTTAGCTCAGCAGGCAAGAGCGCTTCGTTCACATCGAAGAGGTCGGGGGTTCGAGTCCCTCAGCGGTCACCATTTTGGAAATCGAGAAAGTGGAAGGGGCAGCGCTGGCTGCGCCCCCTTTCGCAGACAGCGCTGCAAAGGGAAAATCGAGGGTTGCCGACAGGCGACGTTCTTTCAAAAAGAAGTTCGAGCCGACTTTTTTTGCCATGATTGATAAATCATGGCAATTATTTTTTGCGCGCGCGATTTTTTGCGCCTGTAAGGCGCAATTTATGAATTCTCTCATAGGTTCGAGCCAAACAGTTCCGTTTTTTTGAATTTGCGATTTTTTCTCCTCTAATTTTAGTTTTTCTTCAAACAATTCGTTTTTCTTTTGTTTATAAATTTCCGGCTCGATAACTTGATCGAGATAACCATCGAGAAGCCGATTAAGTTTTATTTCTGATTCTTGGATTTGACCGCCTAGTTGTTTTTCTTCTACTTCGGCGGTTAGTTTATCTTTTTCTTCGGCTTCGGTGATCCACTTATCAAAATATTGTTCCCAGCCTACGTGCAAGCCGCAATCACTGACAATCTTTCTTATTTGCGGTTCTAGTTCCGATTCTGAAGCATATTTTTGATTACATGGTTTTAACTTTTTCGTACAGCGGTAATAGATAAAAGTTTGTCCAGTTCCATTTTTGTATTTTTTAATATGTTGCTCGGCTGTGATTGCGGCGCCGCATTCGCCGCAGGTCGCTAGACCTGCGAAAGCGAAATCGTGGCCTTTCTGTCTTGGTCTTTCAATTTTTTCTACTTGTTTTTGGACTTCATCAAACAGCTTTTTGCTGATAAAAGTTTTGTGGGAGCCTTGATAATATTCTCCGGCATATTTCAAAATCCCTAAATAAAACCTGTTTGAAAGCATGTTTTTAACTTGACCAACTTTTACGGATTTTTCTCCTTCTCTCTTAATCCCAAACTTGAACAAAAATTGAGAAATAGCCGTAAAAGAAATATTCCCATCAGCAAAAAGTTGAAATGATTTTTTGACTACTTTTGATTTTTCTTCATCAACATCAATTCCCCTCGTTTTTGGGTTGTTGATATATCCATACGGTGCTTTACTTGGCCATACGCCGTTTCGTAGTTTTTGACGATTACCTCGTTTTACATTTTCGGATAGGTTATCTACATAATATTTAGATTGGCCAAAGGCGATTGAAAGTATAAACTTGCCTTGAGGTGTGCTTTCGAACCAAAACGAGGGGAATTTTAAATCAAGGAGTTTGCCGGTATCCAAAAGATAAATTATTTTACCTCCATCTATCGAATTTCTGGCAAGTCTGTCGGGGTGCCATGAAAGAATGGCGTTAGCCATTCCTTTCTCGATTTTCTTCAGGACTTCAGCAAATTGTTCTCGTCCGGGGACTTTTGCAGTTTTGGCTTCGGTGATAAACTCAGTAACGGTTAGGTTTTCTCTTTTAACAAACTCCTTGAGCTCGGCAATTTGCGCTTCAATAGATAAAACTTGTTTGTCTTTTTCATCTGTGGACTTTCGGCAATAAGCAATATATTTGATCATGAGATTATGGTAATAAAACTGCTAATATCCATAAGGGTGGTTGTATCAAAACAAGAAACCCAAGTAATCCGACCCTATTTCTTTTCAAAATGATCAATGACGCTATTATGTTAAAAATTTCAGGTGGTACGGTAATCCAAGGACAATGTTTTCCACACCATAAATGAGGTCTGTGTGCAAAATCTAAAATATAGTTGTGAATTCCAAAATTTGTGAGTAGATCACGGACAAGATGATAAATAGATAAAAGTAAAGCAAGAGTAAATATGATTTTTAGTATTCTATTCATGGTTTTATTATAGTTCTTTAAGCGAACGGTGGTGAGCAAGGTTTTTTTAAGAAACCCAATTTTTGCGTTTTTCTTCATTCTTTTTTACAGTGGCTCTCGGCGAATTTGGATTTTCCCTTTGCAGCGCTGTCTGCGAGGGCGGGCGCAGCCAGCGCTGCCCCCAATCCGCTTTCGATTTCCAAAATAGTGAACGTTTTCGAACAAATTCGAACGTATTTCAAAGGTAGCGGCGGCTGACCGCACCCAGCCACCGCACTATCTGAAAGCTCGGCCTGCGGCCTCGCAAAAAGTCGGCTCGAACAAGACAAAATCAGAAATGATTTTGTCCAAAGAAAAACGCAAAAATTTTAAAGAACTTTTTATAAATCTCAAATGGCGTATCCGGTGGACTCAACCCGATTGCTCGTGTTGTCCGAATACGCCATTAAAAATAGCAATCGGTAAAGTTGAGTCCAATCTAAATTTACAAAAAGCGAGTCGAAAATACAAGAGGAGTTTTTTTTGAAGTGGTTCTTTATTGTTGTTTTGGTCTAGTAATACCCAATTCTTCGTCAGTAACATCCCAGCGAAATCTGGCCTGTCTAATTTTTTCTTCTAATTCAGCCCTCTTAGCATATTGTTCATCAGTAGTACCACCAATTGGAAAACCCTTTGTTTCCCTGTGAAGTACTGTTAGCTCGTCTTTGGCTGCTCTCGCGCTTTCTACAATGCCTTTTCTTTGTCTGTCTCTAACTTCCCGTAAATATTGATTACCCTGTTGTTCGATATCTTCAGTTGCCACGCCTTTACGTTTTGCCCCTCGAATAATTTCTTCGTATTTAGCCCTTAGTGCGTATTGTTCATCCGTAGTAGCATTAAGTGGAAACCCACCTGTTTCAATATGCAATTTTGTTAAAGCTAAGTGGGCTTCTTGTGCAGCATGGAGTGCCTCAGCCTGTTCATTTTCTCTAACCTCCTGGAGATATTGCAGCCCTGGTTCTTCAATCTCATCGCGAGAAACACCAAATCTTACAGCTTGATCTATCGCTGCATTTGGTTCAGTTCTTTGAGCATATTGCTCTTTAGTTGTTCTGCCCAGTGGAAATCCACCTGTTGCTATATGTAACTTTGTCAATTCCATATAAGCCTTTTGAGCAGCTTCTTTTTCTTGAACCTGAGCTAGTTCTTTTATTTCTTCACGAGTAGCTCCCTCAGCTAAAGCTGTTTCGATTGCTACTTCATGAGCCTTGCGTATATCCTCGTGTTCATCAGGCTCTTTGGCAAAAGGATTCTTGGGTGGAGTTCTCCATGATTCGCGCATAGCCTCAGCGGCCAATGTTTTGTTATCCTTTGGTTTTTCTGTCGGCCCTGTGGCTTCAGCTTTTATATCTTGTATAGGTAAACCTTCTGTTTCCATGGTGTTTTGTACTCCAGTCATAAAAGTTAGATGGTTATCCTGACTATTTTGGATTTTAACACAAGTAGGTATTATGATACAATAGAAAAAAGTTGCTCGGCGAAGCCGAGCAAAAGTCGCGCGCGCTGAAAATAAGCGATGCCGCAGGCCAAGCTTTAAGATAGTGCGGCGGCTGGTGCGGTCAGCCGCCGCTACCTTTGAAATACGTTCGAATTTGTTCGAAAACGTTCACCATTTTAGAAATCGAGTCGGAAGTGGGAGCAGCCGCCGGAATCTTAGCCGATACAGAATGGCAGGTTTCATTTTTGGCTGGATACGCTGGAACTGATTTTATTGAAAGTCTTTACAAAAGTGAAGCCTCCCCAAGCATGGAAGCTTGGGGCATCTTTTTAAAGATATCGCCTTCGGCGAAAGGCTTCTAGCCTTGGTTCATTCATCCCCGAGTGCGGAGACTCGGGGAAT
>Ga0154976_104_pt1 | contig 11890 bp, 9 predicted proteins | sample RifCSPhighO2_01_FD_105944 | JGI IMG/M metagenome (GOLD analysis project Ga0154976, IMG submission 105944) | Candidatus Woesebacteria bacterium RIFCSPHIGHO2_01_FULL_38_10 | reverse complement strand
AAAAGTTCGAATCAAGTTTGGGTAAAAAGCTCAAGATTTTTTTGGGATAAGGGAGTAATAATTTTTAACCGGCTCCGCCTCCACCACCCCCACCGCCTCCACCACCCCCACCAGAAAATCCGCCTGATCCTCCGGTTCCGTGGGCTCCATAAGATGAGAAGGACGAAGAAAGAGCCGATAGGCTGGAACTTAACTGGGATAGGGGTGAGGAAACCTGAGCAAGTGAAGATCCGCTATAACCTTTACCACCAACCCCCATCGCATACAAGTTAGATTGAGTATAAGCCTGGTTAAAATTAACTGGGAGTTCAGATAAAGCCTTAGCTGATATTCCCAAAGCAGTTCCATAGACTAAATATTTCTCCCAAAGAGTAACTGAATCGATGGGGTAATTTTTGGTAACAGAATAGTCTTTCAAGAAAGTCCTGAAGGCTTTCCATGAAGCCAACTCCCAATTTCCATCTTTGCTTCTTTTAACCATATGGGGTGCAATAATTGCGAGAATTATAAACGAAATTATTGAAACAACTAAGGGGATTACAAGGACAGTGATATTTTGCCACTTTATTAAACTGAATCCAAATGAGGAAATTAAAATCAAAGCAATCAAAAATATTCCTACTTCGATTCCTAACTTTTCTCTCGCAAGTTTACTTTCAGGTTCTAAATATCCGCCCTCAATTAATTTATTAAGGCAGTTTTTTTGCCAATTCTGCCAGAATTTTTGTGTTGTATAAGGAGATTTTCGGGAAGCTTTCTTAATATCAGAAAAGGGAATTCGCTTATTATTTTTGGAAAAGTCATACAAAAACTCGATGAGTTCTTTTTCGAATTCTGATAAATCAGGTTTTTTGTTATACTCAAAATCATTTAAGACCAAATCGTAATCGGTCTTTTTAAATATTCCCGATCCTTTTTTCTTTTCAATTGTTAATACCTTTTTTCTGACCAAATTAAGAATTGTAGCAACGACTGATTTTCCCGTTGGTTTAAGAAAAGTTGAATTATAAAGAGTTTCAACCAGAGCCGGTTCTAAATCACTTGGCGGTTCGTGAAGTTTTCCTGATAGGTTGACTTGGGGTAGAGGAGCGTCATCTCCTACTATCTTCCATCTGCGAATCCAATGAATCACTCTCCATAAAGGGATTATGCTTAAAATTAAAATAACTACCCAAAGAAATACTCCCCAAAATTTGGTTTTGAACGCAAATGCTTTTTCTTCGGATAAAATCAATTTTAAGTTTTTTGTCCCGTTTTGGGCAAAGGTTGCGCTAGTTTGTTTTGGGAATAAAACCCTGACTTCGAAAAATTTTCCTGCAGCTAAATTGGTTGCGCTAAATTCAACTTGGGAATTTGAGAAAATATCAACCTTTCCATTTAAAGGTCCGTGGCCGAACGCCCATATTTGATTATCTGGCACGGAGGTTGGCAGAAGGATGGTGGCGGTCACTTTTTCCGTTCCCTTACTCCATTCATTTCCAATTAACTGCCAGTAAAACTCAGTAATATCTGAATGGTTGGTTAGGGCATTTTGGATTTTATAATTTAGTCTAAAAATTTTATTCTCATTATAGGTACTGTAATACCACTTAACGTAAAATTTATCCTCGGATTGCGAAATCGAATAGCTGTCCTCATTTCCTGATTGGGACTCTAAATATTTATTTCCACCTTCATTTAAAGAAAAATCCTTTATAACGTAGTTCTGGCAGCCTTTACACTTGGCTTTTAGAGGTATCCACTGATCAGCCCAAGAAAAACTTCCGTCAAAGTTGTATGTTCTAGTTTCTGTAATATCTGCAGAGCAGTCTTTATTTAATTGAACCAAGAAATTTGCTTCGGTTATCGAATAATCTTTTGCTTTTACGTTTTGAGGAGTAAATGTTAATAAAAGTGCAAAAACCAGTAGTGTAAAAGTTTTCCTCATAAATTAAATATACACCAAATTTTATTTCCACATTATCAGCCCTCGCAATAAAGTAGTCAGAATGTTAAAATATGAGGATTTGGGGCCTCGTAGCTCAATGGTAGAGCAACAGCCTTTTAAGCTGATGGTTGGAGGTTCGATCCCTCCCGAGGTCACTGATCTATTGCGGGGTCGTCTAATGGTAGGACGGTGGACTTTGGATCCACTAATTCAGGTTCAAATCCTGGCCCCGCAGCCCTTCGACTCACTTCGTTCGCTCAGGGCTGTAGCCTATTAACGCGGTGAGTCGAAGGCCTTGAGCGAGTGAAACGAGTCGAAAGGCATAAATAAATAGATGTATTATTTTTATATTCTTCGTTATTCTGATAACTCACTTTATTGCGGTCAAACCAATAATCTTCAAAGACGGATTAATGAACATAATTTTGATAAAAATAAATCAGCAAAATATTTAAGACCAAAAAAACCTGTGAAACTTGTTTACTATGAGGAATATCCAACCTTACAACTGGCGATGAAAAGAGAATGGCAAATAAAAAAATGGACCAAAGCCAGGAAGGAAGCTCTGATAGATGGTAACTTAAAACTTCTGAAAAGATTATAATCCTGAGCGTAGTCGAAGGAAAAAACGCAAAAATTTAAAGAACTTTTTTTAAATTAACTCAAATGGCGCAACCGGTGGACTCAACAAGAAATCGCTTTCCGTTGTCCGATTGCGCCATTAAAAAAAGCGATTTCCTATATTGTCGAGTCCATTATCACTATACCAAATTTTACAAGTAGAATACAGTCATAATCTTCTTTTATTTTAAGGAAATTGTTATAATCAGTTTATGAAAGTCGCGTCGTATAACATATTGAGTGGAGGTTTCAGCTCTTATAGTTTTGATTTAACAACACCAGATAGACTGAAACTATTAATCAAAGCGGTAGGTATTATTGACGCCGATTTTATTGGACTTATAGATACCTTCAGGTGGGATAATTTATACAAAAATAGTCAAATAGCTTCGCTCTTTGGCTACAAAAAAGCATATTGTATTAACCTTAATGACAGTCGCTTAAAGAAAAAGGGGCATAATAACGGAATAACCGTCTTGACCAATTTACCGGTTGAGCATTTTGAAACTGTCAATCTAGGAACAAGAGATGCTGTAAGAACAACAATCCGTTTAAACAATGAGAAAGTAGATATATTCTCGGTTTATTTGGATGATTTAAGCGAAGACGTAAGAATTGGTCAAGTACAGTCGTTATTAAAATTTGTCGAGAATGATAAACCAACTATCATAATGGGAGACCTAAATACTCTCGATACAGAAGATATAGTAAGAGCAGAACCACTTATCAATAAATTTGCTGCGAGTAACCCTCAATTATATAAAAATATGGCACCTGTTTTGAATGAAATGAGACGTGGAGAAGTAACAAAAATATTGAAAGAATTTGGCTTGCAAGACGCAGATAAGAGCGGTGAGCCAACCGCTCCAAGTAAATTGTTTCCTGCGAAAATAGAAGATGCTATTTTAAGGATTGATTACGCTTTCCATACAAACGAAATTCAAACAATAAACTTTAAAGTGATGAAGGGGGGCGTATTTGACCAATCCTCTGATCACTATCCTATTGCTTTTCAGTTGAGTATTAAAAATTAAATCGCGCGCGCAAAAAATAGCGGAGGCGCGGCGGGTGGGGGCGCCGCACCGGAGCAAGCGAGGCCGAAGGCCGAGCTAACACATTGAAGTTCGACCATGTCAAACGTGGGTTATTCCATTTTTTGTAAACGGTCAGCACTTCGATTCGCTTCACTCACTCAGTGCTATAGCCCGAAGCGAAGAGAAGGTCTCTAAGCGATGGTGAGTACTGAGTAATTGAAGTATCGAACCAGAGTCGAAAGGTAAAAAGAATCAGCTCATTAAGAGGAAAACCCTAGGTGTCAAGTCTTCGACCTTGAGCTCAGACCGAAAGGCTATTCCACCTCTCGGGTGTGTTAGTGTGTTAACTATTTTTTGCACGCGTGATTTTACGATTGCAAAGCGAACGTTTTTAATTAGACCAAAAAATTGATAAAATAAATACTGTATAGATTTTATTCCATCATATGAAAATAATTCACAGGTTATCTTTTAATAAAAACGAGGAGATTGAAAGCTATCTTAATGGTATTGGCATTAAATTAGAAATAACAGAATCCAAGTTGGCTCGTTTAGTTCAATGTTACATAGATGATAGCGATGGAAGATGGTTTGAAATACAAAATAAAATTAAAAATAAAGATATATCACATATTGAAGGGTTAGAATATTCAAAAGAAGATTTTGATAATTCGTCGTGGTTTCAAATTAATGTTAGTGAAAGCGTATATCCTCAACCTGAAGGTAATTTAGGTTATAGAGAAGCGACATATAATTTGGAAAAATATTGCCCGTCCTGCGGTATTGGACTTATTCAAAACAAGCCTTTCAGACTAAAAGCTGATATAAAAACAAAAAACTATAAACTACTAGGATTACATTGGGCTTTTGATGCAATTTTTATTCGTCCTGAGGCAAAAGAAATGTTTGAAAAAAATAGTATAAGTGGAGTTACATATAGTCACCCGATTCTTGACAAGTCAGAAAAACCAATCAGCAATTTATATCAACTTGAAATAAAAACAATACTACCCAAAGGATATATTCCCACAGAAGATGAGCAAGTAACCTGCAAACTTAATAATGAAGAATACGAAAGAACACTAAAAAATACAGGTTTAGTTCCGAAACAGGGAAATACTTTTTGTTATAGAATAAAATTCTTATATCCTAGAACTCACATGATGACCTTTGATAAAAAAATTTTTAATAATGTGCCAGATTTTGTAAAAACCAATGAGTGGTTCGGGTCTGGATTTTCTTCTGTGCAAGTAAATCTTGTTTCAGAAAAAGTTTATAATCTAGTAACTTCCATGAAATGGAGAGGTATAGTTTTTAAGCCGATAGAATTAAGATAAGAGAAAAATCCACGACATTTCTTTTTGGAAAAAATTCTTCAAATTTGTTATATTTGTTACTGAACCCAATATATCCAACCGCTTTTTTAATGGCCACATTGGACAATCTGAAGCGATTCGGGTTGGGTTCAACCAGTGCGGCTATTCGAGATTTATAAAAAGTTCTTTAAAATCTCAAATGGCGTATCCGGTGGACTCAACCCGATTGCTCGAATTGTCCGAATACGCCATTAAAAATAGCAATCGGTAAAAGTTGAGTCCAATAACACTATACAAATTTTGATGTCGATAAGCAATGGCATTTTGTTTGGTTCTCAAATGCGTAGTAATTTTGTATACTTGAGTATAAAGGTGAACCAAAGTTTAATAAAAATGACTTACCTTTACTTAAAAAAGTATGTCTAATATTAGAGTAAAACTAGAAAATCCGCTTAACTTGTACATCGGAGATAGTATTTTTTATCCTCATGGCATCAATCGCTTTACAATTTACTACAAAGATCATAATAAAGATCAGCGAACGCCAGAAGAATATCTGCAAAAAATGTATCAGTCTGGAATTAATTCGCTGAGGATGGTTATTCCAGGATATTTTGAAAATGGTATAGAGCAAGAATTGGGCAAATATAACAGTAAGTTGTTAGAGCCGGTGAAGAATGTTTTTGAGATAGCCAGACAATTAAAAATTTATATAATTCTTTGTCTGTTTGATTATGCAGGATTCTGTCCTCCATGGGATCCGGGGATGTGGAATAAACAAATTTATAGCACAAAATTTTCTGACCCCAAAGATTTTTTTGGTTTAACGGAGCTCAGAAAATATGAGAAAGAAAGGGTGAATTTCTTAATTAGTAATTTCAAGAAATACGATAATTTATTCGCCTGGGAGCCTATGAATGAAATGAACTATCTGGGAAAGCCCCACGGTGAAAATGCAGAGAAGGTTACCATGGAATGGTTTGATGATATGGCCGAGCATATAAAAAAGATCGATCAAGATCATCTTTTAACCGGTTCACTCTGGGGTGGAGAAATATGGGATTCATTATTTAATCATCTCTTGAACGATATAGTTCAGGTACATACCTATGATGAAACAGAGAGTCCATTAGGGATTGCAGATAACATTAAGATGTACATTAGAAAAACGAAGCGTTATAAAAAACCAATAGTTATAGGAGAATTTGCATCCAAAGAAAAAAATCCACAGCGTAGGGAATTTGTTAAGGCCGCACTAAAAGCTGCACAGAGTGAAGGTTCATCGGCTTGGTTATACGCTTCGATTTGGGATGAATTTGGAGAAATGGATGAGGAACTGTTCGAAGTGTACAAGGAAACAGTCCCAGTTGCTAGGTAGTTTGAATTTTTTAACTCGCCCGAAGGGCGAGAAAATCGCGCGCGCAATAAATAGCCCTTCGACTTCGCTCAGGGTAAACAGAGGCGCGGCGGGTGGGCACATTCGGCACGCTCAGTGTAAAGGCGCCGCGCCGGCCTGTCCCGAGCGTAGTCGAGAGGACTTTTCTAATGAGATATTTTGTCTATATCCTACGTACTTCCTCCAATACCCTCTATACCGGCCAGACTAACAATCTCCAAAAGAGATTACAGGAACATAAAAGCAAAAATACAAAATCAGCAAAATATATCCGTTATTTTTCATCTTTTACCCTTGTTTATTCAGAAAAATATTCAATCAGGAAAGAAGCAATGAGAAGAGAACTCCAACTTAAGAAATGGTCGAAGGCGAAGAAGGAAGCTTTGGTTAAGGGTGATTCAGTTTTGTTAAAAAAGTTGTAGAATAAGGCTAGAAAAAGATCGCGAAATCTATGTGTTCGGAAAATTACCCCCCCCAAGGAATACTTGTCAGGCCTTGAGATAAAATATTTTCAATCGCTTGTTGAATACGACCGAATTTCTAAAATTTTTATTAGTAGCGATGGAACTAAAAGGTCCTAGACCGGCCTGCTCAGCCAGTTAGAAGGAGAAAAAGTGAAAGGTGTGAAGCTAGTTCACCCGTAGGGTGTAAGTTGTTAGTGTAAGTTGTGTAAGTACTAAATGATTGTGCTGGTATTGATATTTATCCATTATCCAGCATTAGGTAAATCTAGAGAGGTAGCCTATGACATTGTTGAATTTCTTTTAAGAGAAAAATTAGCTGAGTGAGTTCGAATCGTCTTACCCAAACAATAACAAATTATGATACAATTAAAATATAAATACAAAATTTTCAATAGACGAGCTTGTTGCCATTTTTTTAGAAAAGGGTGGACGTATTGATAAGTATTACCTTCAGAAATGGAATAAAAATAAACATGCGATTATATACCTCAACGGTTGGTTTGGTGGAAAAAACATTCGTGAAGCACTCCTGAAAGCACTTACCTAAAAACAACAATGGGGTAAAGGTTAATTAGGACATCGTAAACATAGGGATTTGTATATAATCCGAAATGAAGTAGGTTCGAACTCTGTGGTTCGGTAAATTTGTACTGAGCAAAATCGAAGTACTCACCATAAATCCCATACACAATTCTATGCACGGCAAGGTACGGTTTGCAGCCAGTAAGAAGGAGAAAAAGTGGAGGGTGTGAAGCTAGTTCACCCGTAGGGTGTAAGTACCCGTAACATTTACCACTAAACTACTACAGCATTCAAAGTAGCGCTTTATTCTTAAGTTCACAAATACCACACGGTTTGAATACCGTGGATGAAGCGAAGGCGAATAACTTTTTCAAATCAAACACAAAAAAACTTTGGCCCTTAAGCCAAGGTATCCTACTCTCTGCAGAAATCCGACACTTCCAGTAAAACAAGGAAGGTGTTAGATACTACAAAATACTTCTTTTTTGGAAGTTTTTTGAGAAAGGGTAGTTCTAAAGTTACACACCCGGAGGGTGTGTAACTTTAGTTTTTGCTTAGCTTACCCCTATCTTCCTCTAGTACCTTGTCTACCTCCACTGCCTCTGCTGGAATCTCCTCTGGAGAAATTGTTTTCCCTCGGAACTTGCGGTCTGGCTTCATTTACGGTAATTGGGCGCCCGTCTAGGGTCTCGCCATTTTTCTTCATAGCTTCTTCTGCTTCAGGTTTAGTTGACATTTCCACGAAACCAAAACCCTTTGACCTTCCGCTGAATTTGTCCTTGATAACAGTTGCGGAAACGACCGTCCCAGATGAGGCGAAAAACTCATTAAGTTTTTCGTCAGTAGTGTCCCAAGATAATCCTCCGACAAATAGTTTTGTTGCCATATTTTTTCACCCCCATTCTTTAACTCTACACATTCTTCTATAGATTTTAGGTGTTTATGGTTTAAACCATTTCGGAAGAAAAGTTTTAAACTAACAGCCTTGTAAGAAAAAAAGTGTAAACTTTAAAATATTATACATTAATGAAAGAGAAAATGCGAACATGAATTTTTCAAATAATTGACTAAACTATCTTTAACCGGTTAATCTGTATTAATTGTAAATGAGAGATAGTCATAATAGTAGCTTACCCGGCGAGGAAGAAAAAATTTTAAGAACTCCGGCTTTTGACGAGGCATTTTCAGCGTACAGTAGCGACCCCCCAAAGTTTTTAGATAAAATTCTTGCTGAATCAATAAACTTGTCTTCATCTGACATACTTTTCGAGCCTCGGGAAGAATATGTTGAAGTAAGACTTCGGATTGATGGGGTTTTGTATGAAATAGGAAAGATTAACCAGGATGCGTATTTGCAACTGACCTCAAGAATAAAAGTTTTAAGCAGTCTTGATCCAACTGAAAAAAGGAAAGTTCAGGAAGGTCAATATGCAATTAGGGACTATCAGGGAGTGATAGTCAATTTACGAGTCGAAATTGCCCAGACAACAAGCGGGGAACTTATAGTCATTCGTGTTCATAAGAAAGAGACGATTGTTATGAGTGTAACCGAGTTGGGTTTTAGTAAGGTGGCCTTGGAGAATTTTCAAAACATGCTCAAGAAAAGAAGCGGGTTAATTTTGGTTTGCGGTCCAACTGGTTGTGGAAAAACAACAACGCTTTACTCAACAATTGCAAAACTTAATGAAAGTGAGGAGTATAACGTGATGACCATTGAAGATCCCATTGAATTTAAATTGGAAAAGGTAAATCAAATGCAGGTTGCCAAGGAAGTCGGTTTTACATTTGCTGACGGATTAAAGACAATACTCCGGCTCAGTCCCGACATTATCTTTGTTGGTGAAATAAGAGATAGAGAGACTGCTGAAATTGCGGTTGAGTCGGGTTTAACCGGTATCTTAGTTTTATCCACGCTTCATGCTCAGGATTCAGTTGGAGCCTTTATTCGACTTTTGGATTTGGGGATTGAACTTTATCTTTTGAAATCAGCTTTAAACGGAATAATTGCTCAGAGGTTGGTTAGAAAGCTTTGTCTCAATTGTAGAATTGGTTATCAACCAACTCAGGTTGAGGTTGATTTTTTCCAAAAAGTGATAGGTCATCCCCCAAAACAGTTGATGAAAGGAAAAGGATGCAGTGCTTGTCAAAATTTGGGTTATAAAGGAAGGATGGGGATATTTGAGGTTTTACCTATTACTTTGAGAGTAAGAGAGTTGCTAAAAAGTGGCGTTAACGAAGAAGAGCTGAAAGAGAAATTGGGAAAAGAAGATTTTTTTGTAACGCTTTTAAAAGACGGTCTTGAGAAGACAGAGCAAGGTTTAACCTCGTTTGACGAGGTCATTAAAAACAGTTTAAGGGTTGTCTGATTTAACCCAACCAATTTTGCTTTAGTTTTAAAAGAAAGGCGATGGCTTTCTTGTTTTTAATATATTTTCCGATTTCTCCTCGTAGATGAAATATTCCCGGAAGAACCGATAATAAAATAATTAAAGCGATGATTGGAAGAAGATATTTGTCAACCTCTGGTATGATGTTTCCCAGGAAATATCCAGCTAAACTCATTCCCGTAGCCCAGAAAACCCCCCCGATTACGTTGAAGCTTATAAATTTTTTGTATTCCATCTCAGCCATACCGGCAACGATGGGAACAAAAGTTCTTACAGCCGGAACAAAACGTGCAAAAATTAAGGCTTTACCTCCATGTTTTGTATAAAAATTGTGTGCCCGCTCAATATATTTTTTCTTAAAGAAAAATGATTCTTTTTTCTGCATTAACCAGCGTCCTAAATGTCCTCCCAGCCAATAACCTGCTGAATCCCCGCCAATTGCTCCGATGATAAGCAAGGGAACAAGTATTTTGATATCCAGAAGGTTTTGCGAAGCTAAAAATCCAGCTGTAAATAAAAGTGAGTCTCCAGGAAAGAAAAAGCCAAAAAAAAGCCCGCTCTCGGCAAAAACCATAAAAAATATTCCGATGTAACCGATGGTTTTAATAAGCTCAGCCAGATCAAAGCCAAGTCCAACTTGGTCAAAATGTAAAAATTCCATACAAGAAATAATTTTAGACAAAAGAAAGGTATTCAACAAGTGTTCAAATAAGGTCCGACCTCATTAAGAGGGAAAGATTGCCATTGACCGAATTTACTTATTTGGTATAATACAGATAAATCAAGCTTTAACTTGATTTTCGTTATGAGTTGAAAGATTTACCAGATGGTTCTGCAGGGCAGAACTTGGAGTTCGAAACCCACTATCTGGTGGGTTTTTTAGTTCTTTGACATTCAAAATATGACTGGAAACCCTGAACCAGAATAATTTCAGTTCGGGGTTATGAAGTAGATCAAAAATTACTTCATGGCGTTCCTAGAATTTCCTTTGAGAAAATTCTAGACTTATTTGAGGGTTTGATCCTGGCCCAGGATGAACGCTAGCGGCGTGCTTTAGGTATGCAAGTGGAACGGCTCGTGCGGAGCACGGGCGACTTAAGACTGAAAACCGAAGACTTAAATTTAAGTTTTTAGTGTTAAGTTTTAAGTTGCCCACGCTCTGCGTGAGCAGTCGCGAACGGCTGAGTAACACGTAGGAACGTACCTTCTAGTGGAGCATAGCTCCTCGAAAGAGGGGGTAATTCTCCATACGGTGGGTGGAGATTTAAGGGTGAAATTAAGATCCTTTTTGGAAATTTTGCTTTTAAGTCTCCATCTATCAAAGAGAGTAACTTCTCGCTGGAAGAGCGGCCTGCGGCCTATCAGCTAGTTGGTAGGGTAACGGCCTACCAAGGCAATGACGGGTAGGGGGCGTGAGAGCGTGTACCCCCAGAATGGCACTGAGAAACGGGCCATACACCTACGGGTGGCGCAACCGGGAATCGTGCGCAATGGGCGAAAGCCTGACGCTGCGACGCCGCGTGAGGGATGAAGGCCTAAGTGGTTGTAAACCTCTTTTGCCAGGTACCATACGGTACTTGGAGAATAAGCACCGGCTAACTCCGTGCCAGCAGCAGCGGTAATACGGAGGGTGCAAGCGTTATCCGGATTCATTGGGCGTAAAGGGTTCGTAGGCGGTCCGATAAGTCGTGCTTTAAAGACCCCAGCTTAACTGGGGAAAGGGGCGCGATACTGTCGGACTTGAAAAATCTAGGGGCTTACCGGAACTGTCGGTGTAGGGGTGAAATCCGTTGATATCGACAGGAACACCTAGGGCGAAGGCAGGTAGCTGGGGATTTTCAGGTACCATTCGGTACCTGACCAGGCACAGTATAGTGCTTGGTTTGACGCTGAGGGACGAAAGCTAGGGGAGCGAAAGGGATTAGAGACCCCTGTAGTCCTAGCTGTAAACGATGCTCGCTAGGGATAGGGCTCGCAAAGGATGTATCCTTTGCGAAAACTCCAAACAATATATAAATGTAAAGTTTTATAAATTTATTTAATTTAGTTTTGTTTGGAAGTTTGGATTTTTGGATGATTTGGCGTTTTTCGCAAAAATGCTGATGCATTTTTTGCGAGCTCTGTCCCGCAAGCTAACGCGTTAAGCGAGCCGCCTGGGGAGTACGAGCGCAAGCTTAAAACTCAAAGGAATTGACGGGGACCCGCACAACCAGTGGAGCATGT
>Ga0154976_101_pt2 | contig 13260 bp, 9 predicted proteins | sample RifCSPhighO2_01_FD_105944 | JGI IMG/M metagenome (GOLD analysis project Ga0154976, IMG submission 105944) | Candidatus Woesebacteria bacterium RIFCSPHIGHO2_01_FULL_38_10 | reverse complement strand
AGTCTTGCTTCAAGTCTGTCAATTATTTTTTCCAGTTTTTTCGTTCTTAAATTAGAAAAACTAAGCTTCGATCCCCCAATGATCGATCCTGTTGTAAGCAAATCTTTCTGTACTTCAGTTAATATTTTTTTAAACTCATGGTTTTCAGAATAGGAAATACAAATACCCAAATAGCTATTCAGTTCATCTATACCTCCTAATGATTCCATCCTTAAAGAACTTTTTGAGACCCGCTTTCTTTTTGAGGAAAATGTCTCATATAAACTCGTTTCTCCTTTATCTCCTTTTCTGGTATAGATTGCCATCATACTAGTTGAAGACCCGTTAAACGTGCCCGAAGCCATTGTGTGGTCGTTTTTTGACACTAATTTTAGTGCCTTCCCAGATAAAACTGGATGGCGCCAGCATAACAGCTCCAGTCACGTTTAACGAATCTCCAACAATATTTCAAAATTCACAAGTTGAAAACCCACACCTTCTACATTTATAACACTTTCCCTCCCTTACCAATCTAAAATCACAAGTTGGACAAAACTTTACCTTATTCTTCTTTGCAAGACTACCAAACTCAATCACTTGACCCTCCTTTGACTGGTCCCGATAAATTGTTAAGCCTTTACAACCTAATTTCCAGGCAAGGATAAAGGCCTGTTCAATGTCGTTAGGAGTTGACGTTCCCGGCATGTTGATTGTCTTGGTTATGGCATTATCAGTCCACTTTTGGAAGGAGGATTGCATTTTTATATGATCGCGCCAATGAATATCGTGTGCAACCCTAAAAATTTTCCGCAGACGAGATGGAACTTCAGCAATATCCTGTACACTCCCACGATTATCAATTACTTTTTGCATTAGCTCCTCCGAATAAATACTTTCTTCTTTCAATCTCTTAACAAAAAGTGGGGTTACATTTTTAAATCTCTGGCCATCAAGGACGTTTTGTTCATAAGCCAATGCAAAAAAAGGTTCAATACCAAAGGTAGTTTCGCAAATTACCGCATTTCCGCTTGACGGAGGAAAAGTAATCAAAGCTACATTTCTAGGTTTTTTCTTTTTTTCTGCCCAAATTGAATCTCCCACCAGCGGAAAAGCTCCTTTTTCCTTGGCCAGCTTACAAGACTCCTCAAATGCAACCTCATACATAGTCTTGGCTACTTTCTCTGCTAATTTAAAAGCCTGAGGGCTGTCATAAGGGATTTCCAAAAGGGCCAGTGTCTCAGCCCAACCCACACAACCAATCCCTAGTCTTCTGTGATCCTTTACAGCCCTGTCTACTTCAGGAACCGGAAACCAAGAAGCGTCAATGACATTATCCATAAGTCTTACTGCTATGGGAATAAGTTTTAAAAGCTTATCAAAATCAAATTTTCCGTTTTTAATAAATTTAGTAAAATTAAAATAACCTAAATTGCATGATTCAAAGGGATAAAGAGGAATTTCACCGCAAACATTGGTAGAGAAAATCGGGCCACGCTTCTTAAAAAGCGGGTTGGCAAGATTAGTACCTTTATTAATTGCTGATAAATTTAAAATCCCAGGATCTCCGGTCTGCCAGGCCATCGAAGCCATCAACTGCAAAATTGACCTTGCCTTAACTGTATTTACAACCTCTGCCGTTCTGGGATTTATCAAACTCCAGTCTTTATTTTTCATCACTGCATCCATAAATTCGTCGGTTATGGCCACAGAAAGATTGGTCTTGGAAAGATATCCATCCACCTGCTTGGCTGAGACAAAACTAAAAACATCCGAGTGGTTGCTATTCAAAACTGCCATATTCCCACTTTCATAGCGACCTTCTTGCTTAAAAAGAGAAGTCATTAAATCAAACATCTCAATCATCTTCACCGGTCCTGCTGCTAGACCCGGAATTCTCCCGACAATATCTCCTTCTGGACGAATTTTTGAAAAATTATATCCGCAACCCCCTCCATGTTTCTTGATAAGAGTGGATTTGTGAAGTATGTCGAAAATTTTATCTATATCATCTTCAATCGGCCAAACAAAGCAATTCGCCAGCTGGGAAGCAGTTTTTCCTGCATTTACCAAAGTCCTAGTTCCTGGAAGAAATTCGAAGTTGGCCATTATCTTATAAAACTCCCTGAACCACTTCTCCCTAAGGTTCCTTCCCTTCTCGACATTAGATAATACTCTGGCAACTCTTTCTATTAAACCCTTGGGGGTTTCAATAACCTCACCCTTTTCATTTCGCTTTAAATAACGTATTTTCAGAATGTAGAGTGTGTTATAAGAAAGACCTATATCATCCTTTATTCCCAATAATGTTTTATCCTGGCGAAGATGTCTTTTATTTTCCCGATAACGTATGTAGGCTTTGGCAGTCTTTGCATGACCTCTTTCAATCAAAACTTTTTCAACAATATCTCCAACCTCGCTTGTCAGAATAATCTCACCGTCAACATACTTTTCATTCAAAATACTAATCACTTCATTTTTCAAAACCTGGGCCAAACTTTTATCTTTTCCACCTACACTTTGCGCAGCCAGCCAAATGCTTTCAAAAACCTTTTGGCTGTCAAAACCTTCCTTGCTACCTGATGTTTTTGAAACCTTTTTCAAAGAAAGCTTTGTATTCATCATAGTCTTTAGCATTCTGAATACCCACAACCATGACAGGTTTTACAACCCATCTCATGGACCAAAGTTGCGTTTCCACATGAAGGACAAATATCTTTGGCTTTGCTAAAAATCTCCAGTTGTCCCCGAGTCAAGATGTCTGGGCTCTCCAGCTTCAATTGTTTTCCCTGATTTGTAAAATCAACCTTCGAGTTGTTAGAGGCCAAAAGGCTAACTGCACCCTTATCAGTCATAAGCCCCATGTCTAAAGACAAAGCTTTGGCAACCGCATCGGGAAGCGACGAAATTTTCTCATTACCAAAGCCAACACTTCGGGAACCACCTATTCCTCTTAATTGTTCAATTATAAGAACTGCCCGCTCACGGGTAGATAAATGATCTCCAAATCTTAATGCTTTTGAAATCAGCCTTCCCAAAGCCTCAGCCATTGCCGCCACGTCACTCCCGGCTCGTCCCACGTTAATAAAAAGCTCAATAGGCGCACCTAGCTCATCATGATTAATTGTTATAAATGCTGTTCCCACTGGAGTTTTCAGCCTGTAAGTTGCACCATGAACTTTTACCGGCCGCACCCAGGTATAAGGCTCTTCTCCGATCGCCTCACCATTTTTTCTTTTTTCAGACTCATTCGTCTTGACCCCCAAATTCAAAACTTGAGTTTCTTTACAGCCATCCCTAAAAACTGTTATTCCTTTACAGCCTGTTTTCCAAGCCAAAAGGTAGGCAGCCTTTACATCTTCAAAACTTACACCATTTTCCATATTTATGGTTTTACTAACGGCGTTATCTACCCATTTTTGAAAAGCTGCCTGCATTTTGATATGCCAATCAAAGTGAATTTCATGGGCTGTAACAAAAACCCTCTTCAGACTTTCAGAAATTTCTTCAATACCTCCCAACACTCCTTTTTCTATAACTTTTTTCCTTAATTCTTCTGACCAAAAACCACGCTTTTTGACAACTTCTTCAAATCTGGGATTAATGAAATTTAGAGTTCTGTCTAAACTCTTATCATGAACTATGTGCTGATAGGCAAGAGCAAACAAAGGTTCTATACCAGAAGATGATCCTGCAATTATTGAAATTGATCCGGTTGGTGCAATAGTTGTTACTGTGGCGTTTCGCCTGGGATTTTTGTTTTTATAAATACTTTCTGACCAAAATGGAAACGGACCTCTCTCTTTAGCCAACTCTTCTGTCTCAGAAACCGCTTCATTATGAACTACCTTCATCAGTTTCTCAGCCAGAGCTAAAGCCTCCTCAGAATCATAAGGAATTTCAAGGTCGATAAGCATATCTGCCCAACCTCCGACTCCAAGTCCAATCCTTCTTACTGATAAAGAAATCCTTCTTATCTCATCCAGAGGGTATGGATTCACCTCAATTACGTTATCCATAAACCTTATTGCCAACCTAACCACTTTTCGAAGACTGTCCCAATCGATAACTTTTATCCCCTTTTTTTCTTGAACAAAATAGTTTAAAAAGATACTTCCCAAATTACATGAATCAAAAGAATAAAGTGGTTGTTCACCACAAGGATTAGTTGATTCGATAGGCCCGAGAGAAGGAATTGGGTTAGCATTACCTTTGTTGATTCTATCAACAAAAACCAAACCAGGGTCACCTATCTTCCAAGCCTCCCTGGCTATTTCATCAAAAACATTCCTAGCACCAAGTTTCCCAACTATCCGTCCATCTCTGGGATCATAAAGTTCATAGTCTCCATCCTTTTCATAGGCTTGCATAAACTTATCAGTAATTGCAACGGAAATATTGAAATTGATTATTCCACCACCCTCTTTACAATGAATAAACTCCAAGACATCTGGATGGTCAACTCTTAAAATTCCCATATTTGCACCTCTTCTTTTTCCGCCCTGTTTTATCTCATTTGTAGCTGAGTCAAAAATATGCATAAAGGAGACTGGACCTGAAGCTACTCCTCCGCTACTACGAACCATAGATCCTTTGGGTCTTAACCTACTGAAAGAAAAACCAGTCCCTCCCCCGGTCTGATGAATAAGAGCCTGATACTTCAGGGCATCGAAAATGCCAACCAATGAATCCTCTACAGGTAAAACAAAGCAGGCAGAATACTGCAACCTGTTTCCCACACCCGCATTCATTAAAGTAGGAGAATTTGGCAAAAATTTATGAGTTAAAAGAAGGTTGTAAAATTCTTCGGCTAAACTTACAACCTGAACCCTTGTTTTCCCCCAAAGAACCTCTGCTGAGGCAACTTCCCAGGAAATTCGCCAACACATCTCCTCCGGAGTTTCAACTACTTTCCCTTCTTTATCTTTCACTAAGTACCTTTCAGAAAGAACTTCCAAAGCCTGTTTTGTCCAACTGCCCTTGGCAAGATGTTTTGCTAAGTTTGGCCTTTTTCCAATTTTTCCGACAATCTTTCTGACTATTTCTTCGTATGGAGGGATGCTAATACTTCGAGAAGAAATTGACACACCCTTTTTTGTATTTTTCTTTCTCATATTTTTGTGCCTTTTGACCATTCTTTTAGTTCTTGCCTACATATACTTCTTTAAGCTTTACCAATTGCTTTTTCAAAATCACCAAAATCTTCAAACTCTAGGTAAACACTAGCAAACCGAAGCCAAGCCACCTTATCAATTTTTTTAAGTTTTCTTAAAACTGAGCGACCAATAATCTTTGAGCTAACTTCTTCCTTTTCTTTCCGTAGCATTTCCCGATCAATCTGTTCAACAACATCATCAACCATCTCCCGAGAAACAGGTCTTTTCTCTACTGCCCTCAATATCCCTCTTTTAACTTTCTCCCGATCATATGGTTCTCTTCTTCCGTCCTTTTTAATAACCCAAAGACCAACTCCTTTAACCCTTTCATAGGTGGTAAACCTTTTTTTGCAGTTAACGCATTCCCTTCTTCTTCTTACTGAACCACCTTCTTCAACCGATCTCGATTCCAAAACCTGAGTATCCGATTTTCCACAAAAAGGACAGTGCATAAAAACTAAATGAAAAATGCTAAAGAACCAATGCTTAATAATTTCATGCGTGTAAATTAAAACGCTAGAGATAGTGACAGAGATTATAATTAAACACTAAATCTGGATTGTCAACTGGAAATATATGGGTCAAAAGACATCAACTCAACTTCGTCTCAAAGCTGATAACTACTGGAGTCGCCTATCTTTAAATGAAACTTAAATCCTCTTTTGGAAATATTTTTAGAACAGAAGGAGAAAGATCAATCTTTTCTTTAAAATAAAAAGTGAACAAAACTCCAAATTAGTTCCAATCAAACGGGTTCTCCGGGGGGATACCACCTTTGTCAAAAATAGAATTCCTTGCTTCCTGATAAACTTTTTTCGCATAATTTTGGGTCTCTATGATTTTTGGCCTTGCGGCCTCTGGTGCAATATCAAGAATCTCTTGCAACACCTGATAGTGCTTAAGAGAGGCTTTAGCCAATCGTTGTAAAAAGTTCTGTGTGTCAATCCCCTTTTTCTGGTTTTCTTTTTCTTGATTTAAAGCTTTTTCCAAATACTTCTCTGACTTGGTTAAAGTAGTCAACCCGATATCAGCTTTTCCTTTTTCAAAAAGAACTTTGCTTGAAGCTAATCTTTTGTCAGCAAAAAGAAGCAACAGTTCCGCCCTCCTTAGCTCATCTGTAGTCAAAAATAACCAGACTTTATCTCTTAATGCCTTAAGAGGCCAAAGAATAGAATCTGGTAAAACTTTTCCTTGATAAGCCAAAATATAATCGACTTGAATACTATCCTTTTCCAAAGTTTGTGGATTTATACGGCGTTCAGAATTTGGAAATTCGTATTTTACCGAAGCGGTTCTGAAAATCGAAGTTAATAAAACTATAAACGCAAAGATCGAAGCTGAAAAAACCAGGAGAATCCTAGGCAACATGAATTAAGGCCATATTACTTTTTAAAACTCAATAAGTCAAGAAAACTACCTGAAAAGTATAATTGGCCACTCCCATAAAACATGAAGAAGAATCGATGAAAAGACGTTCTTTGTTCTGGCAAAGACAAAAGAAGATCCTATGCCAAAGAAAATTGTCAAAATAATATATCCAGTTAGCTCAGTAAAATCTAGTTTCCACCAGAAGAGAGAAATTGGAATATGAATTATCCCCCAGAAAAAACTCAACAAAAGATTGGCTTTCCACTCATTTTTTAAAATATGCCAGATTCTTGCAAAAAGATATCCCCTAAAGCTAATTTCCTCAGAAATGGCCGTTGCCAAGGAAAGACCTAATGCAATCAGTAAGGGATTCTTACCAATATTCGCAGAAAAATCTAACTCCTCGTACCTAACAAAATTAACCATAATTCCCTCTATAGCAAAAATTATTCCCAATATTAAAGAAAGATAAATTGCTGGAAATAAATTTTTAAAAGTTATTCCCAGTGAGGTCAGACCCAATCTTTCTTTCTTCAGAAAAAAATATAAAGGCGTTAACCAAACAAGGGGTTTGATGACCAGCTCTTCAACCTCCTCTGGTAATTTAAACAGAACCCTATAAAAACCCCAAACAACCAGGAGATAGGCTAAAAATATGGTTGTATGTCTTATCGCAATCTCTTTTTTAGGCACAGTAACAGTAAGGGTATAAAAGCGTAGAGCTTAGAGAGTAAAAGTAAAAAACAAAATATAACTTCTACTCTTTTACTCTTTCACTGTTCTACTCTATCTATTTTACACTCTTTAAATGCTAAATCTATAGTGTTGATAATTTTTTCAACTAGCATCTTTGCTTCATTAAAATCTACAGCGTTTTTCTCATTTGGAAACCAATGAAAAAGTAAATTCCTACAAGTTTTCCAAGTATCCCATAAGGTATCAGCCAACCGACTTCCTCCACAATATTCTACAATCTTGTCATAAACTCCCTCTTTTTCTCTAATCCTTGTTTCAAGAAACGGGTTGAGTATCTTACCTATCCTTAACCTTTTACCAAAAAAATCCTCTTTAGAAATAAATCCCAAGTCTAAAAATAAGGTTTTTAGAAAACCTTCGTAGGCTTTGGCTGCAGGAAAAACCACAAATGCATAATCACGGAAAGCTAGTCTAGCCTGACTGGTAGCTAATTTCCCTGGACTTTGTAGGGCATCTATCAGAAAAAAAGATTCCATCAAAAGTTCTTGAAGGTCAGTGTGCAGGCTGTCCCACCAGGCTTTTTTCTTTAAAAAATTATTCATGGCCAGATTATCTTTTCTGATTCCGTCTACCCTCATTCTCCCATAGTAACAAATATTCATTTTTCTCGCCAGGAAATTTCCAAAACGGGTAAACTAATTAGTATAATTGAGATATTTTATAAATATGCCAAAAATAAAAGTAAAAAACAAAGGCCAAAAAAAATCAAAGAAACTAAAGGAATCTGACGGCAAAAGAATCATAATTAAAAAGGAAAGAAAAGGAAGGAAAATCATAAAGAAGGTTAAAACATTTTGGTCAAAAAAAAGGAACCAAAAAAAGTTAATCTTTTTTGGAATCCTTCTGGCAATAAACCTATGGCTTTTCTGGGGCGTGCCAATTCCAACCAAACTTGCCTCAACAACCGTTCCGGTATCAACAAAGCTCTTTGATAGAAATGGAAGGTTAATCTTCGAAATATACACTGATAGAAAAAGTACTCCTGTTGATATAAAAGAACTCCCCAACTATGTAATTCAGACAACTCTGGCCATCGAGGATAAGGACTTCTATAAACACCATGGTGTATCCTATACCGGAATCTTGCGAGCAGCATACAAAACCATCTTCAAAAAAAAACTAGAAGGTGGTTCCACCCTAACCCAACAGCTTATTAAAAATTCTCTTTTGACTCCTGAGCGAACAATCAGAAGAAAGTTAAGAGAATTTGTTCTAACACTCATCGTTGAAACAATTTACTCGAAAGAGCAAATTTTAAGCATGTACTTAAATCAAATACCATACGGTTCCACTGCTTACGGAATAGGAGCAGCTAGCGAGCTTTATTTTGGTAAAAATGCCAAAGATCTTACCCGTTCCGAAGCAGCACTACTCGCTGGATTACCTGCAGCACCAACCAGATATTCTCCGTTTGGCGCACACCCTGAACTAGCCAAAAACCGTCAGGAAACGGTTTTAAGACGGATGCAAGAAGATGGATATGTCAGTCCTGAAGAAAAAGAAAAAATTGTTCTTGAGGACCTTAAGTACACAAAGCCAGAAAAATTAAAGGCGCCTCATTTTGCTCTTTGGGTAAAAGACCAACTAGCTGAAAAGTACGGCGACATTCTTGTCGAACAGGGAGGGTTAAGAGTAACAACTACCCTTGATTTAGACCTGCAAGAATTTGCAGAAAAAGAAGTTGCAACCGAAGTTGCAAAATTAAAAAAATACAATGTTGGAAATGGAGCTGCGCTTATTAGCAAACCAGCAACCGGAGAAGTTCTGTCCATGGTTGGAAGTAAAAACTACTTTGCCGAAGATGAAGACGGAAAGGTAAATATCATATTTGCAAAACGTCAACCAGGTTCTTCTATAAAACCCTTAAATTATGCTTTAGCTTTCAGAGACCAGAAAATCACCCCCTCCACTCCTTTAGCTGACGTCGCAAGCTGCTTTAACGTTCTAGGGCAAGCCCCTTATTGTCCCAAAAACTATGATGGTAATTTCCATGGGGCGGTGCAAGCAAGGTTCGCTTTGGGAAATTCCTATAATATCCCGGCAGTCAGAGTTTTAGCATTAAATGGAATTGAAAATTTCGTTGAATTTGCAAAGAAAATGGGAATTACAACTTGGGAAAACTCATCAAATTACGGACTCTCCTTAACTCTGGGTGGTGGAGAAGTAAAACCGGCCGATTTAGCAACTTCCTTTGGAATTTTCGCCAATCAGGGAATAAAACAACCCCTAATATCAATTCTTAAAGTTACTGATTGGAAAGGCAAGACCCTGGAAGAAACAAACCTTAATGAAATTAAGCTTTCCGGAGACAGAATCCTGGAACCCGAAATAACATTTCTAATCTCCCATATCCTTCATGACAACAACGCCAGAGCTACCGCTTTTGGCGAAAGTTCATATTTAAATGTCCGAGGACATCCGGAAGTGTCGGTTAAAACTGGAACAACAAATGATTTAAGAGATAACTGGACAATTGGCTACACAGCTTATGCTTTGGTTGTAACTTGGGTAGGCAACAATGACAACTCTCCCATGAGCGGAGCTGTCTCAGGAGTTTCGGGCGCCTCTCCCATCTGGAACAGAATTATGAAACAAGTTTTAGATAAGGTAGAAGAAGGCTATTACGATAAAGAGGATGATGGTCATGCCTGGCCAAAACAGCCCGCAGGCATTATCGGAGCAAATGTTTGTGCAACCTTTGGAAATCTGCCTTCAGAAACTTCGGGAGAAGCCGGCTGTGCCACCAGATTTGAATATTTCCTAAAAAATAAAGTGGGCGCCTCAATTGAAACAGGAAGGAAAGATGTCCAAATTGATAAAACAACTGGTGCGCTGGCCCACCCTGAACTTCCGACTGAGTTGACTGAAACCCAAAATCACCCCTTTCTTCTGGACTCTCTCGGAACCTTGATCTGTCTTGACTGCCCAATTGCCAGCCACTCAGCTTCAATTAAATACCCGCTTTAATCATACTTACCTGTAACAGGGAACAAATTTTCTTTAAGGTTTTAGAAGAATTCCTGTAGTTAAAATCTCAACAACCAGTTTTAGCTTACTTTTCGTCCCCTTTTTTAAATCATTGTTAATTTCCTTAACCTTTTTTATCAACCCTTTTGACCTTGTGTCTTTAAGTTCTCTCAAAATTTCAAGTGCGTGACTCAGGAACAGAAAGTGAACCCTTCCTCTTGGATTAGAATAGTAAGAAACAGCCACTCGTTGCAGGTCTTGATAACAATTTAAAAGTTTATCTTTCTCTGACATACTCTTTTAGCAATTTTAAGAAATTTTTTTCTTCTTTCCGGATCAAGAATTTCGGTCGAGTCATTGTCTCTCCGCAAATTTATAATAGCACTGGTTTCAAAATTTCCTGTCTCCAAATTCAGCCCGCCACCCCAAAATATTATCTTGTTTACAACCTTTTTCTAAAAGAACTCTCCTAGCGTCAACATTATATTCTCCACCTAGAACAGCAATCACTTTTTCAATATCAACCGTAATCTTGATATAACCCTCATAATCTTCTCTCGCTTTCTGAAAAATCGGATTTAGTTAACTCAAGCATTACAACAACTATGGCCATAAAGCAATTATATCTGATAATCGATCTAAAAAATTTTCCTCACTCAAACACTATATTCTCCTATTTACTATAATGATAAAATATAGGCTGAAGTGAATCTTCCCTCCGGAAAAAAAAATTATGCAACGCCTGCCTCGAAACTAGTCAAAAGTAGTTCTAAATTTATTCCAGAACTGCTTCTTTTTGTTGGCAGACCGGCTTTTCTTTTTCTTTCTCATTCTTTTATTCTTTTTCTTTTGGTTTTGCATATTACAGGTCACCTTATCCGTCACAGTTTTAGCTTTCTTTCCGGCTCAAACTTAGTTTTGATGTATCGATACATCAAAACATTATCAAGTAAAGTCTCTTTTTCTCTAAGGTTAGTTAAAAAGGAAAAATCATTTAAGACAGGGATAATCTATCAAGCCTCGAAAAACTGGGTAGATTATCTGAAAAATTACTCAATCAAAACCATAGCAGGGCGCTCACGAAGTTTGAATAAAAAAGCCGTACTTTTCATCCAGGCAATAAAAGAGGTAAAAAATAAAACCTATGCGCTTAAGACAAAGTCTAAACTTCTGGTTAACAAGATTCGTTTACATATTGCTATAGCAGAATCAATTTTCTCAAAAATCAAACCTCCAAAGATCTTCAGATTAAAGACTTTATCTTTCTTTTTTTTAACGCTTACTTTTTCGGGGACGATAAGCGTTTTTCTTTTCTGGCAGATAATTTTAAAAGATCTACCCTCTCCGAAAGAATTGACCACAAGAAATCCAGAAGCATCGACAAAGATCTACGATAGAAACGGAATTCTACTCTATACAATTTATAAAGACAAAAACAGGACTCTCATTCCCCTTGAAAAAATTCCCATACAAGCAAGACTGGCAACTTTGGCAATTGAGGATGCCAAATTTTACTCTCACCCAGGTTTCTCAATCAAAGGGATTATAAGAGCACTTGTCCGAAATATTAAAAAAGGTGAATTAACAGGGGGATCTACCATCACTCAACAATTGGTAAAAAACGCACTTTTATCTTCTGAAAAAACTGTTCTAAGAAAAATAAAGGAGATAAGTTTGGCCGTGGAAGTAGAACTTTCCTTCACTAAAGATGAAATTTTGGAAATGTACCTTAACGAAGTATCATACGGAGGTACCGCCTACGGAATTCAAGAAGCCTCAAGGCTTTATTTTGCCAAAGATGCTAAAAACTTGAATCTGGCTGAGGCAGCCCTTTTGGCTGGACTTCCCAAAAGTCCAACAAAATTTTCTCCCTTTGGTACAAACCCCGACAGTTCTATCATCAGACAAAAGGAAGTTCTTGGACTTATGGAATCAAACGGTTTTATAACTCCAAAACAAAAAGAAGAAGCTGAAAATGAAATCATAACTTTTGCCAAAAATAAGATTGATATTTTGGCTCCCCATTTTGTCATGTTTGTTAGAGAAATCCTTGAAGAAAGATACGGTAAAGAGATTGTAGAAAAAGGAGGATTAAATGTGTCAACCACACTTGATTACAACATCCAAAAACTGGCAGAAGAGGTTGTTAGAGAAGAAGTCGAAAGGCTTTCAAAGTTAAATGTCACCAATGGTGCAGTACTAGTTCTAAGGCCGCAAACCGGTGAAATTTTAGCTATGGTTGGGAGCAAGGACTATTTTGACTTAAAAGCTCAAGGGAACGTAAATGTAGTTATTATGCCCAGGCAGCCAGGATCATCAATTAAGATTGTCAATTATGCTTATGCTCTTTCCAATGGATTTACAGCCGCAACCATTGTCAATGACTCTCCCATAACTTTACTTAGTGATAACCAGCCCCCTTATATTCCCAGAAATTATGAAGGAGGCTACCGAGGAAAGTTGACTTTGCGAAATGCCTTGGCTGAGTCAAGAAACATTCCTGCAGTAAGAGTAATGGCTTCATACGGGGTAGAAAAAATGATTGAACAGGGGCGTAAAATGGGTATAACTACCTGGCAAGACCCGAGAGACTACGGCTTTTCATTAACACTGGGGGGTGGGGAAGTCAAATTACTAGATCTGGCTCGGGTTTACGCAACTGTTGCCAATTATGGAAAAAGACCGGATATAATTTCTATTCTTAGGGTTGAAAACCAAAAAGGAAAAGTTTTGCAAGAATTTGACTGCCTAAAAGAAGAAAAACAACCCCTCTTGGCTTCTGCTTCAGCCACTGAGTCAGCTAGAAAGACGAAAGATCTTCCCGATACTTGTCAGGGGATGCGTGTTCTTGATCCAAAAGTTGCCTTTATTTTGACCGATATTCTGTCGGACAATAAAGCTCGGGCACCCTCATTCGGAGCCAACTCACTTCTTGTAATTCCAGGCCATCCCCAAGTTGCTGTCAAAACCGGAACAAGCAATAACCTTCGTGATAATCTGGCAATCGGCTATAACCAGAATTATCTTGTGTCTGTTT
>Ga0154976_141_pt3 | contig 13712 bp, 13 predicted proteins | sample RifCSPhighO2_01_FD_105944 | JGI IMG/M metagenome (GOLD analysis project Ga0154976, IMG submission 105944) | Candidatus Woesebacteria bacterium RIFCSPHIGHO2_01_FULL_38_10 | reverse complement strand
TAGAAGCAACAGCACTTCTTAGAATAGCATAACATTCAGGGGATAACTGGCAAAATTCTTTAACAGCCTTTGAGCTCATCTCACTATTCGACTTGAATTTAGAACCCTTAAAGCGTTTAATTTGCATATCCCTTGCTTTTTGAACTCTTGCCTGAATAGACTTAGAACTTTCAGTATTTACCCCGAGCGAAGTCGAGGGGCCAACCAATTTATCAGTTTCCAACAAACGCAATGATATGTGCATGATAGTTCCTTTGCAGAAATAGTTAAAGCATATTCTCTAAATAAAACAAGGCTAAAATATACTACTTATGTTATAATACCTATAATAAATGTCTAGAATAGAAAATCGATATCCTGCCCAAGCAGTCGATTATCAACCCTTAGATTCACCTGAAATTCTTTTAGTCTTACCGCCGCTTTATCAGACAGGAAGAGAACCTGACTATAATCCCAAAGAACCAATGGGCTTGATGTATTTGGCTGCAAGCTTACGAAGAGATTACAGAAACGTCCATATATTAGATGCCGATATCGAAGCACAGACAATAGCGCAAACAAGTCAATATATACTCGAAAAGAACCCTCCTATAGTAGGTTTCTCTGTATTTCAGAGAGCTCTTCCCTCATTCGAACTTATTGTTAAAGAAATTAGAAATAAAGGATACAAAGGACACGTCACTTGTGGCGGAATCACGCCCACCTTAAGCTATCCTTATATTTTGGAAAGAGTTGGAAATAAAATTGATAGCCTTGTTTTAGGCGAGGGCGAAGAAATACTAAGACATTTATCTGAAAGGGTTGCTCTACATCAAGACTGGCATGATTTAGCTGGTATAGCTTATCTCGAGAATAACGTCCAAGTTGTAAACAAACCTATTGAAACAGTAGACCTTGATGCGCTACCTTTTGCCTCAAGAGACTACTTAGACTACTGCCTTGGAAAAACAAACTATGCCACTATAATGGGAAGTCGCGGTTGTTACGGACTATGTACTTTCTGCAGCAACTATGCATTCGAAAGTATAAGGGGTGGACCACGTTGGAGAGGAAGAAGCCCAAACCTGGTCATCGACGAGATGCAAGAAATTTATGAAACTAGAGGCGTAACGGTATTTAAGTTTAATGATCCTAATATTTTCGGCCCAGGGAAGAAAGGTAAGGAACATGTCAGAGGTTTTTGTAGGGAAGTTGCAAGAAGAAATCTTCCTTTACACTTGATGGGATTTTGCAGAGGAGATGACATAACAAAAGATCCCAGTATAATCGACCCTCTTAAAAAAGCTGGTTTTGAAAGACTTCTCATAGGGGTAGAAAGTTCTGATAACGAAACACTGCAGAAATTCCGTAAAGGAGAAACCATAGAGGGCATGGAGCAATCTATAAACTTACTACAGGATGCAGGTATATCGACTGTAATAGGATTTTTAATTTTTAATCCTTATACAACGACAGAAACTTTAAAAAAAGATTTAGCTTTTTTAGAAAAAAGCGGGTTAACACCGACGCTAAGTAAAGCTTTGCGTGTATTTGACGGCACTCCTATTCAACACTTAATGGAGAAAGAAGGCCGTTTGATTGAAAAAAATCCTTTTGAAGGATATCACGACTATGTTATGCCGAAAGATGTAGCCGCAATTTACGCAGCTATGAAAACTCTCTACGCAAACTGTCTGGATAAGATTAGGGCAGTTGGACAAGGAAATGTCTGGAATATTAAGAAAGCTCCATCTTTCAGAGATAGGCAGGATTTTAATAATCTATCAGAAGCTTTTTTTGATACAGAAGCCTTTTTGTTAAAAGGGTTGATAACATGGACCGAAAATAGAAACTTCACACGAGAGGATGTATCTGATGTGACAAATGTTCTCTACAGAAAATTAGATAATATAGGGCAAGCCCTATCTGTCGAAACTCGCTCAGTTGTTTCCTCACCCGACAGAGTTGCTAACGAAATTTATACATTAATGGAAGAAAAGCCTTGGAATACCTTTCGGGAGGAATATCGATGGAACCAAGATTAATAAAATGAAAATTTATCTAATGAGACATGCTCAGACTGAGGATAACCTAGTGAAACGCTTTACAGGTAGTAATTACAGGGTTGGAATAAATAAAGATGGGACTAAACAAATAAAAACTATCATTCCCTTGCTAAGAAAGAGGGGTATTAAATCAATATACTCAAGTCCCTATAGGAGATGTTTCGAAACTGCTTCCCTTATCAAAAAGTATTTAAAAGTTAATCTTATTGTCGATACTAAGCTAAAAGAAGTGAACTACGGTAAATGGCAGGGTTTAACAAGTAGCGAAGCTAAGGAAAAGTACCCAAAAATCTATTTGCATAGAGGTCAAAATCCAGCTTCAATACCGCCACCTGGAGGAGAAACTTTGTTGGAAATGCAAAAAAGAGTTACCCAAAAAATTAACGGAATTATGCGTTCCAAAAACAATTCGTTAATTGTTACCCATGGCAGTTGTATTCACGCAGCCTTAATGTTCTACCAAGACATAGATTTGAACAAATTCTGGGAGTTCAGCCAAGCTAATAAATTACAAAACTGCACTTTGTGGGAAATTCTTATAACACCAAACAAGACCAGAATAATAAAAATAGACACTAATTTGTAATATGTCTGCAGAAATTCCGCTACCATTAACAGCTTCTTTGCATCCAGAAAAAAATATTGGTGTGGAAAAAGTCTTATATACCGGGAGAATCTCACAGTATCCGCTGGATGAGAACGTCTCGATTTCGCGAGTTTTTCCCCCATGGACCGTGGGGTTATCTCCTACTTCAAGATGTACCAGGGAATGTTTTTTCTGCTCTCATCAAGAAAGAAACAAAAAAGGAAGTTTTCTCACCGAGGAAAAAATGGACGAGGTAGTAACTAACTTACATGAACAACTTCCTCCTAAGGGAGTAATTTTAGCCGGAGGTGGGGAACCCACTTTCTGGCAAGGGAACCTATCGCTGTATATAAACACATTAAGCAAGTTTTGTTCAGTTGGAATTGATACTAACGGGACATTATTAGGTAAGTTTATTGATGATGGTTCAATTAGTAAACTGTTTTATGCTACAGTTCCAATTTTAGGACACGACAGAGAATCTTATAAGAAAGTCTGTGGCAAAGATCAATTTGGAATAATAGATGCCAACCTTCATAAAATTTTAACAATCAAAAAGGAAACAGGAAGTAAGTATCCGCACGTAAACCTAAAGGTGGCTATTAACCAACGAACATATCGGGATTTTATCCCGATGCTTCGCTACGCAGAAAGTGTCGGAGCAGATAATGTTTTTGTTCGTTGTATGAACAATTTTGAAGGAAGGACGGATATAGATATTACAGACGATCAACGACAATTTGTTTACGAAACAGTAATGAATGCACCTGGATTTGAAAAAGGTTATGTTAAAGTATTCGCAGAAAATCTCGTTCGAAATCAAAATAATGTTTTACCCGAAGACCAAAGCACTTCAATTCGCCCATCTCATTGTTGGACAGCACTGTTAATGCATAACATGGGCATCAAACAAAACGGAGATGTGTTTCTTTGCGTCCCAACCACCGATGATCAAGAATATTCAATAGGAAACGTTAATAGAACTAAACTTACTGAGTTATGGGGTAGTCCGCAACATTTGGATATTATTGAAAAACTTGACAAAAGAATGCAATCCGATCATTGTGATCTTTCAAAGTGTAGGCATTACAGGTTGAATATAGTTTTAGATATGGCACGCAGAGGATTAATAGATACGGTATTACCCGAAGACCAATTTTTAGATAGACATGGGCCATTTCTGTAAGGGGAAGCTTTATCAAAGATGGAACCAAGATTAACTACAAAAAAAGCAATTACTAATTTCATATTTGCTAGTGATAAACCCACTAAAGCTGATTTAGTCATAATACCAGGTTCGAGTCATCATCAATTACCTAAAAAGGCTGTTTTTTTATACAAAAACGGGTTTTGTAAAAAATTGTTATTTACTGGAGGTTATAGTCCTAAAATATCTAAAAAGGAATGTGATTTTGGAAAAGACATAGCTTTAAAATCTGGAGTTCCATTAAAAGCTATTTACTTCGAAGGGGTATCCCAAAATACAAAAGAAAATGCTTTCGAATCATTTAAATTAACAAGGAAACATAAACTCAAGCATAAAAGGCTATTATTAGTATGCAAACCTTATCACGCAAGAAGGTTAAAAATGACCTTCGCCAATTTTTTTCCTAATTCTCAGCTATTTATGATACCTGTTAAAGATGAAAGGGATATAACAAAACATAACTGGTGGAAAAATAAAGATAAGATAGAAAAAGTTATGGAAGAAATTGGAAAAATAAGTGAATATTTTTTAAAAGGAGACCTATCTTTATAAGAATTTATTTATGGCAGGAGAAAGAACCACATATTCAGAAATCAGCCCCGAATTTGATCCTTTTCATACTTACGAGGCAATAACTGAGAAGTCATATATCAAAGCCGAACATTCAGGACCCCTTCAAGGCGAAGTTCAGGTTAGCGGAACAAAAAATATGGTCAGTAAAGTAATTGCTGCCTCATTATCGGCAGATGAAGGAACAGTCAGGATTAGAAACATTCCTTTTGTAGGAGACTTAGCAATTACCTTAGCACTGTGTCGCCGTCTGGGTGTTAACTACCAGCTAGATCCGAGTAAAAAGGAATTGGAATTATCAGTGGGAGATTTTACAAATCCTGATGTGATTAGCGATCCTTATCATGGAAATAGGGTGGCAATTTTGTTTGCAGGTCCAGTATTGGCGAAACTCGGAAGGGCAAATATTAGTAAACCCGAAGGTTGCCAAATCGGAGAAAGAAAAATCGATTACCATTTGCAAGGTTTAAAGGCATTTGGCGTAAATATAACAGATAAGGGAAACTACTATTCCTTGAGTTTAAAGAAAACCACTCTTGAAGGAACCCGTTACGACTTGCCCTTTCCTAGCGTAGGTGCAACGGAAAATTTATTGATTACCGCTTCATGTGCCGAGGGAGTATCTATATTAAACAATTGTGCTTTAGAACCTGAAATTATCGAACTGGTAAAAATTTTACAAAGATCTGGAGTCGATATAAAAACATTTCCGGATAGAACTTTAAAAATAGTTGGAAGAAAACATGGAATTACACCATTAATTGACGTTATTCCAGATAGGGTTGAGGCTGCTTCACTAGCAATCGCGGCATTAGCTTCACGAGGGGACGTTTTTATCCATGGTGCTCAACACGAACCACTCATTTCCTTTTTAGATGTATTACAAGAAATGAAAGCAGGGTTTGACATTCAGGATGATGGTATAAGATTCTACTGGCGGGAACCCCTAAAAGCAGCAGATATTACTACAGAGGTTTATCCTGGTTTTCCAACCGATTTTCAACAACCAATGGCTATTTTAATGAGTCAGGCAGAAGGAAGGTCGTCTATTCATGAGACTATTTTCGAAGAAAGATTTAGATATTTAGACGAGTTAAATAAAATTGCTACTTTACCAACTTCATTGAATATTTCCACAGCATGTCCAGCAGGGCTTCCGTGTAGGTTTAAAGATGCCAATTACAAACATACCGCCTATATAAATGGTCCAATAGGATTCGGTGCTGGGGAAATAGAAATAACCGATATGAGGGCAGGATTTGCCGCGATAAATGCAGCAATAATAAGTTCTGCGGAAGTGACCATTCGGAATTTGAAAGGCTTGTATCGGGGTTATGAAAACCCTGTCGGAAAACTAAAATCTTTAGGAGCAAAAATTGAGCTAGTAATTTAACAAATTTTCACTTTTTAAAAATCTTCCTCTTGCGGTCGGTATTGAAGGGCTTCCGCTATGTGATTCGTAGTTATCTCTTTCACACCTTCCAAATCAGCAATAGTTCTAGCTACTTTTATAACTTTATGATAAGAACGAGCGGTCAGATTCATTGAGGCAACAGCACTCCTTAAAATTGCTAAACATTCTGGTAATAATGGACAAAATTCTTTAACTGCTTTGGAACTCATTTCACTATTCGACTTGAATTTAGAACCCTTAAAGCGTTTAATTTGCATATCCCTTGCTTTTTGAACTCTTGCCTGAATAGACTTAGAACTTTCTGCTTTTTCCTTGTTTCCTACTAATTTATCAGTTTCCAACAAACGCAATGATATGTGAATATCGATTCTGTCCAAAATTGGACCAGAGACTCTTTTTTGATATCTGGAAATTACTCCCGGAAGACATTTACAGGGTCTTTTGGGGTCACCATAATATCCGCAGGGGCAAGGGTTGGAGGCAGCAACCAATAAAAAGGAAGCAGGATAGGTTACTGTTCCTTTTGCTCGTGATATTGAGACGCGTCCATCCTCCATCGGCTGTCTAAGGGATTCAAGTACATGTCTCGGAAACTCGGGAAACTCGTCCAAAAATAAAACCCCTCTGTGCGCTAAAGATACCTCACCAGGAGCGGGATTTGAACCACCGCCGATAAGTCCGATTCTACTGGTTGTGTGATGAGGGCTTCTGAAAGAACGGGTGATTACCATCGCCTGACCTTGCGTTAAGTTACCGGTAATTGAGTAAATTTTAGTAACTTCCAGCGCTTCGTCTTCTGTTAAAGTGGGTAATATCCCGGGAAGGGCTCTGGCCAACATTGTTTTTCCCGATCCCGGACTTCCCTTCATAAAAATATTATGAGCTCCAGCTGCGGCTATCTCGAGGGCCCTTTTTGCCTGCTCTTGACCAATTATTTCTGAAAAATCAAATTCAGCCTCAGCAGTTTTCAAAAGATCTTTTAATGAAATTTTTTTTGAAGGTTTTATTTCAATAGTTCCAGAAAAATAACGTGCCAGTTCCAAAAGTGATTCAACAGGATAAACCGAAATTCCCGGAACAACGGCTGCTTCTTTGGCATTTACTTTTGGGACGAATACCTTTTTATAACCTTTTTTCTGAGCCAGATAAGCTAAAGGAAGAATTCCGTTGGTAGAACGTAAGTTTCCGTCAAGCGATAGTTCTCCGAAAAATAAACCGTCGGGTGCGCTTCCGGCAATTTGACCGGAGGCTATAAGCATACCCAAGGCAATAGGAAGATCATATGCCGGACCAACTTTGGGTAAATCAGCCGGAGCCAAGTTAACAGTAATTCTCCCCGAGGGAAAATCGCTACCTGTATTTTTTATTGCTGACCTGACTCTCTCCTTGGCCTCCTCAACAGCTTTATCCGGAAGTCCAACAATGTTGAATGCCGGCAGTCCCTCTCCAGGAACATCAACTTCAACTTCTACAAGTCTGGCATCAAGCCCCACTGTTGCGCCTGAAGTAATCTTGGCAAGCATTGATTTATATTACTGAGAACGAAGATTAATGTCGATAATCTCTCGTGTTAAGTGTTTAAAAATAATCAAAACCCTAAGCGCAATTTTCCAAAGATAAGTGTGAATATGTAAAGAAATAAAAGTAATGGAATAACTGTTAGAGTAAGAAAAAGCCACCAGTAGGTTCTTGTCTTTTCTTTAAAAATAAAAGAGAAACCCTTAAAGTTTAAGTTAACCAAAAGAGTGGTTGCGGTTATAAACCCGCCTATTGCCGTAAATCTCACAAACTCCATAAAATTAACTTCAACAGTTTTCATTTCAGTCATTATTTTCTCACGACTGGCAATTTTCATCAATCAGAAATTTAATCATTGGCAAGAAGATCTAAATCTGTAATCCTATATATATGAGCCCCAACGAAAAACTTATTGCCTACTTTTGTAGCGAATTTGCTATTGATAATGAACTGCCCACTTATTCCGGAGGACTGGGTGTTTTAGCAGGAGATTTGATGAATGCGGCTGCCGATCAAAACTATCCAATGATCGGAGTCGGAATCCTTTACAAAGGAAAAGAATATATTCAACATATAACAGGAGACGGAAAAGAAGAAAAAAGAGATTCTGAGTTTGATCACGATAGCTCATTTTTAAGACCGGTAACAAAAGAAGATCACGAGCTGATAGTTGAAATTCCCTTTGACACTTATACTTTAAAAATTAAATCATACTATATCCGACTTTCCGATAAGGTAATCCTTTATTTCCTCTCAACAGACGTTGACGGAAACCCCGGCGAGTGGATAAGCGATATGGATGCTCTTTATAAAGGAGATAGTGATAGTCAAATAAGACAGCAAATTCTTCTGGGAATCGGGGGAGTAAAACTTTTGAATTCCCTTAATCTTAATCCCTCTGTCTACCACATTAATGAAGGGCGTCCCTCGTTTATTATCTGGGAGATGGTGTCGAAGGTGCTTAGAAAAGAAAAAATTCCCTTTGAAGAAGCTTGGAAGCTGGCTAAAGAAAAAATTGTTTACACCAATCACACTTTAATTCCGGCCGGGAATTTGCAATTTCCTCGAGGCCTTGTTGAAAAGTGGGCGAAACCCTTTGCCTCAAAAATGGGAGTAGAAAGTGAATTTCTTATCAAAGACGGGCTTTTAGATAAAAAAACCTTCAGTATTAGTCTTTTTGCATTAAATACTTCTAAAAAACACTCAACAGTCAGTAAAATTCATAAAAAGTATGCCCAGGCTGAATGGCCGAAATATAGATGGATTAGCATCACTAACGGAGTCCACTTTCCCCGTTGGCAGGACAGTGATTTCAGAAAAAACCTGAATGATCGGGATATGTGGGAACTTCACAAGCTTAAAAAACGCGAACTGGTTAACACAGTTTTGAAAAGAACCGGATTCGCCTATGATCCGCAAAGGCTGGTTATCAGCTGGGCAAGAAGACTGGCTGAATACAAGCAACCAAAAGAAATATTTAAAGATATTACCCGCCTAAAAAAAATTCTTGAAAATCCCCAAATGCCTGTACAACTCCTTTTGGCCGGTAACTCCCACTCAGCTGACCCTAATGCAAAATCGATAATCGAAGAAATAATCAGACTCTTCGCAACTGAACTTTCAGGCCACGCTATTTTCATTCCCAATTACAATATTTCTCTTGCCAATCACCTTGTGTCGGGTTCTGATCTTTGGCTAAATACACCAAAGGGCAATTTAGAGGCCTGCGGCACTTCGGGTATGAAAGCTATTTCAAATGGAGTTCTGAATTGCACAGTACTTGATGGTTGGACATATGAGGTAGATTGGCAAGGAGTGGGGTGGATTCTTGATCCGGAGAAAGTAGCTGAAAGTTTTTATAATATTTTGGAAACTGAAATTGTCCCACTTTACTATCAACGTGATCAAAACAACCCACCTCAAGGATGGATTGAAAGAATGAGACAATCAATCGAAGTTTCCAAAAACTTCTCAGCTGAAAAAATGTTCGAAGAATACAAAGAAAGACTTTATTCTCATTGACTTAGTACTTAAAAAAGACTTAAATCAAACTATTACTAAATGGAAGAGTTAAGCGGAATATTTAAAAGGCTAAAAAGAAGAATTGGAGGAAGAGTTCCTGGTAAAGAAAAAGAAGGAAAACTTGATCCTTCTACTGCTTTTCACAATATACTGGGTAGACTTAAAGCATCTGAGGAAAATACCGCAAATAGAATGGGTGATATTTTAGCCGAAGCGGTTAATGACTTAAAATTGGCCTATAGCGATTTAAGAAAAGAAGAACCTTCTTTAACAGTAAGAAATTTTTTGACAAAGGGTAGAAGTGGTCGGAGACAAATACTTTTCTCACGGGGCAGTGGATTAATCCCAGGCTTAAACTGGGAAATAGGAGAAAAGACTCCCTTCTCGCCTGCAGTCGTTTCAGGGCTTTTAGCAATCAACTTCTCAGAGTTTAATAGGCGTTTGCCGGATCCTGAGAACAATCCAGACTTACCTCACTTTGGTTTTAAGTTTGGAGACGATTATGCAAAGTTCGTCGAACAAAGCGCAGCTTTAGAAGGAGAAGGAGAATCAGAAGCTGGCGTTTCTTTAATTATAAGAAGAGAAGTTCCCTATATGCAGGATGGAGAATACTTGGGTCGGGGTGTTATAGGCGGAATGGCTTGGAGGGTTCCAATATATACTCTGGAAAAATTACTTGATTAAACTTAACAAGCTTAGAGAAAAAATTTATGAATTTTAAATATTTTTGTCCATGTTGCGGATATAAAACGATCGCAGACACTCACGAGATCTGCTCAATTTGTAAGTGGCAAGATGATCCTGTACAAAATGATAAACTAGACGGCGGTCCAGGACCCAACTTAATTCCCCTAAGACAGGCACGATATAATTTTGCCAAGTTCGGAGTTTCAGATAAGAGATTTTTAGATCGAGCAGAAAAACCGAAAGAAGATGATAAGAAGAATCCTGACTGGAAAAGGCTTCCTGATTATGAAAAAGTTTACAGTCTTAAAGAAAACGAGGAGATGATTTTAATCGCAGACAGGTGCGAAGATCCTTCAAAGATAAAAGATTGGAGAAATTTAGAGAGAAAAAAGAAGGGTAAGTGGTGTTCAGCCGAATACGTCGAAGTAATGAACCAAATACCTGAAGGATCTAGAAACTTCATCAACTTAAGAGAGGTTGAAGCTATTGACGATGAAACAGGAAAACCGATTGCGGGAAGAGTTATGATTATTGGAACAAGGATTGCCTATAATTTAAGGCCTGCTTTGAGGGAATATGTAGCTGCATTGAAAAAATCCAAAAAAACTCCCTCTTAAAATCTATAACTTATTTTAAAACAAACAAATCCTGAACCAGACGGTGCGGGACGAACAAAAGTTTTGAATCAGATATACAAGCTAGCTAAGGGACGTCAAACGTCCCGAAGCCAAGTCAGACTTGGGAGGTTTTGAAATAGCTTCTAACTCTATTCTATATATTTTTTTATCTTTTCCACCACCTGCTCAGGAGTTTGCATTGCTTTAACAATGTACTCTTTCACCCCTAACTTTAAAGCCCGTTGTCTTTCAGCCTCTTCGGCTAAATTGGTAAGAGCAACGACTGGTGTGTTTTTGCCTCTGGGGTCCTGACGATACTTTTCCAAAAAGTCGGTTCCTGACATTCTGGGAAGCATAATGTCAAGAAGAATAATACCAACTTTATTTTCCAAGGCTACTTTTAAAGCCTCTTCACCATCATGGGCGTTCAAAACCTCAAACCCCTCAAAGTTGAACTTTTCTGAGTACATCTTTAAAAGTACAGGGTCATCTTCAACTATGAGAATAATTTTTGCTTGTGAATCTTTCGCAAGCTGATCGTTAGTATCTTGACTCTGAGTAACTAAATCCATAACTTTCTAAATACCTCTAATGTTAATACTATGGTAAACTTCCCACTTTTTCAAACAGAGAAATTTTAGTATTATATTTATTAATGTACAAATTTAAATTATCTATATTTTTTCTCACATCAATTCTCACATCAGCTACTCTTCTTTTAGCTTTACCTTCCCGAACTAAAGCATCGGATGCCACTTTTGAAATGGCGAGTAAGACAGAAGAAGATTATCGTTGTTTTGCAGCCTCTTTGCAAATGCAAGACCGTAAGTACACAATTCTTATTAACTGCCAAAACCTTCTCTATCCTGTGGACAACGAAATATATACTTATGTCTTATGGGCCAAGCCAAAGGATGCAAGTGATTCTATAAAACTTGGAACACTCGACTTTGGTAAAAAGACCTTCAGAGCAGCCAAACCCATATCTTCCCTCTTCGTAACCACAGAGACAAACAAGAATGTTAAAACTCCCAGTGGAAAAGTGGTCATACAAGGAAACGCCCAGCCAGTTACTTTTTTACAAAAGGGGGAAGTCCCAACACCTGAAGAAGAAAAGACTGGTGAGGAAAAAGAGGTAGCCCCAGTTACGGAAAAACAACCAACAACTAGGGAAAAGTTAGCGACTGCCTTAAAAAGAGCCGGTCTTGCCGCTGCCATTGCTCTAACCGCCTTGGTAGGACTCATTTTTATAGTTACAAGATCAAGAGGCTGAAGCTAAAGGAAGTTCAAACCAGAAATCACTTCCTTTTCCCGGTTCTGAATCAACGCCAATCTTCCCTTTGAATTTTTCGACAAGAAGCTTACTTATATAAAGACCCAATCCCGTTCCGGTTGTTTTTCCCACACTTGATTCCGCTCGAGAGAACTTTTTGAAAAGTAATTTTTGCTCTTCTTTGGTAATACCCGGTCCTGTATCAATAACCTCCAGACGGACGGAGCTTTGGCTCGACTGGCTGAGTTTAACTTCGACAGATCCTTTCTCGGTATACTTAACAGCATTACTCAAAAGATTAGCGACAACTTCATGAATTCTATCAGGATCAACTTCCACCTTATCTCTAATTTCCCTGGGAATAACTTGAGTAAACTTAAGTCCCTTTCTTTCCGCTTCTGGGGCAAATTGAGAAAAAACAGTTCTGACTACCTGGGATAAGTTTTCAGACTCAACCTGATAAACAATTCTTCCTTCTTCAATCTTTGAGACGTTAAGCATATTATTTACAAGACGAATCAGGCGCTCATTAATATTATTTGCATCAGCCAAAAATCCCCGGGATTTTTCCGGAATGTCTCCAGTATCTCCTTCCAAAACCATGGTGATGTAACCCTTAATAGCGCTCATTGGCGCCCTAAGTTCATGCGCAGCCATGGAAATAAACTCGTCCTTTTGTTTATCCATTTCTTTAAGTTTTTGAGTTAACTCCTCAAGCTTTTCTCTTTGCCTAACTTCATTGACTACGCTTCGAACGAGCAAAATTCCAAATATGAACATTGTTATAAAAATAAAAAGGTCAACGATTAGATCGCTTGATGATTCAGAAACGAAGATTTTAGAAAAAAGTATAACCCAGATAACAACAGTAAACGCTTGAGTGGCTATGACTTTTAAGTTAAAAAGTCCGTGTTTCACAATTGCATAACTCACAAAGCCTGTAAAAACAAGTGTATACAATGGAAGTAGTCCCACAAAACCAGACACGTTAAAAACCAAAACAAAAATTACATTAGTTAACAATATAAGGGAGAACATTAATATGGCTCCAGAAAAAAGCATCTTTAACTGAACGCGCTCTGACCCTAAAGACTTCCTGAACTTCTTAAGTAAAAAGAGAAATCCACCGCCCAAAAAAAACACCGTATGAATTAAAAATAGAGGCATCCCTAGACCAGGAGATGGATGGATTACGCCTGAGCTGATTTCCACACCAGTAAAAATTAATTGTGTTTGTGCTAGTAGGGCAATTATTAAAGTAACTAACACTGCTCCCCAAAATTTCTTGCCTTCCAACTGCAATTCTTGTCTTGGGTAAGTCCTGGAAAGGAGGAAAAAAGAAAGGTTTATAAATACCGCAATTGACATAACAACCCTTACCAATAAATAAGTTGATTCCACACTTTCTTGATATAAAGAAAAATAGTTAGTAATTAAATAAACGGCGATGGTAGTGGCTAAGAATGAAAAAAATCTATTAGTAGCACTCTTCGGGTTATTCAAAAAAATAAAAACTGCAAGAATTAAGTTGATTACAGCTGCTATCAAGGTAGCTAAGATCTCAAGCGAAGGAGTAGACATAATTTGATTATATACTCATCTTACTTAAATTTGTAAGTTTTAAAAAATTTTCTTAGCAATCTCATCTGACAACTGTTCTTTCTTCTTTTTTCTTTTTTTACTATCATAGTCATAAACAAGAAGCTTATCTATTGAGAAATAATAACGCCCACTTTTTACCCTTTCCCTTAACACCATTTTCTTAACCAGCGT
>Ga0154976_137_pt1 | contig 17791 bp, 24 predicted proteins | sample RifCSPhighO2_01_FD_105944 | JGI IMG/M metagenome (GOLD analysis project Ga0154976, IMG submission 105944) | Candidatus Woesebacteria bacterium RIFCSPHIGHO2_01_FULL_38_10 | reverse complement strand
AAATAAGGCAAGGGATTCTGGCTGCCAACATCGGCTTAAACCCGGTTATCAGTGGAACGATTATCCGAATCAGCTTACCAGTATTAACCACAGAGGACAGACAAAACTACATCAGACTGTTAAGGACAAAGTTGGAAAATGGAAGAATAATGGTAAGACAGATAAGAGGAAACTTCATGCATTATATAAAAAAATCTTTTGAGGGCAGGGGAATTAGCGAGGATGAAAAATTTAACCTAGAAAAACGCTTACAGGAAATAACTGATGAGTTTATAGAAGAAATTGAAGCTCTTGGAAAGAAAAAAGAAGAGGAACTGATGCAGATTTAGAAGCTATTTCAAAACCTCGCCCCGCTGAGCGGGGTTTTGGGTTTGAAAAGCCCTGCGGGAGCTTGTAGCATCCCAATTCAAAAAGGGTTTTGAAATGGGCTGTAGAATAAAAATTAAATATCAAATGTTAAATATCAAAAATGCATATAAAAATTTAAAAATTGACAACTAAGCGGTGATTGTTTTTCGTATTTTGACAATTTATAATTTGGGGTGTTACAATCCTTCTATCTAAATACAGCCTGATTGAGAAAAACATGGAAATAATTACATTAGGTAGGGAAGTTGATTTAAAGAAAGTTGGTGAGCGCGCTACGTCAAGATGTGCAGTTCTACAGGCTGGAAAGTGTGAAATACCTCCGACTCGCCTTGGAAGGGCATGTGCAACTTGTGATCTTGCCCTGAAAGATCACCAAAAATTATCGGCAGCCCTAGATAAGATACCAAGTGCGGGATTACCTCGAACTGACAAACCTCATAATTATTTTATAATGACATATGGCCGGAGAGGAAAAAAACCGGTATTTTTGGAACATTTCCGAGGAGAGGTTACGTTCGGGACAACCAGACCTTAATATTTTACGTATACTTTTTTGACAATTTCGGATGAAGGTGTTAAGCTCCTTCGCATATGCCACCGGATAGCAGCAAAAGTTTGGCAGTTTCGATAGAAGGGACAGATAGCTATGGAGCCTGGAGACGATTATACCGGTTACATATTGATCCTCGAGGAGAAGATTACGCCGAAGTGCGAGTAACCCCCATACCTCCTGATACCACATCTTCTGTAAACGCTGATTTTCATGGATCATATAGCACTCCTGAAGGACACATATTTCGGTTTGAAAGAGAAATGAGGGAGGGAGGAGACCCTGTTAGTATTTCCGTTGAATCTCCCCCTTCATTTGGAGGTGGTCCAATTAGGTTTGGAGTTTCCCGAGAAAGGGAAGCCTAATTCTTAAGGTTTTTGCACGCTTCTTGCTAGTTTAGGACTAACTAATTTATACTTACATCGTTATGACTTCCTTTTTGATTTTTATAATTATCTTGTCTATCCTTATCTTAGCGCATGAATTGGGACATTTTATTGCCGCAAGACGCTCAGGTGTTTGGGTTGAGGAGTTTGGCTTTGGTATTCCGCCCAGAATATTTGGAAAAAAGATAGGTGAAACTTTCTACTCAATAAACTTACTTCCCTTCGGAGGATTTGTAAAACTCCATGGCGAGAGCGCTAGAGATAAAATTGAAAAACCCGAAAAAGCTTTTTTAAACAAAAGTAAAAAATCCCGGGCCTTAATAGTAACAGCTGGAGTAATTATGAATTTTTTACTGGCAATTCTGGCCTTTTCCCTGGTTTATTCTTTTAGCGGTATTCCCAGAAAAGTAGGGTATATAGAAGTTTTGGATGTCAATAAAGATTCTCCAGCTCAAAAGGCAGGGTTGACTCCCAAAGATATTGTGAGGAGTGTTGACTATAAGAAAGTATCAACCAGTAAAGAATTTATTAAAAGGGTTGAAGAAAAAAAAGGCCGGGAAGTTAGGTTAGAAATACAAAAGCCTAAATCTCAGGCAACTTTGCCAATTTTCCTGTCCTCCAGAGAAAACCCCCCGGAAGGCGAGGGACCTTTGGGAGTTATAATCTCTGACAGTGAAATTTACTTTCCGCCACTTTGGCAAAGACCAATCTTTGGAATTTACTTTGGACTTAAGGAAGCTTTGTTTTGGGGCAGCATGATCATTTTGGGTTTTATAAAAATAATAAGTGGACTTTTCCTAGGAATTGTGCCAAAGGACATTGCCGGACCGGTTGGTCTATACGCAATAACCAGCGAAGTTTATAAAGTCGGAATTTTACCTCTTATCAACTGGTTGGGCATAATTTCTGTCAATCTGGCAATTTTAAACATTCTTCCGATTCCCGCATTTGATGGAGGACACCTTCTTTTTATAATTATCGAAAAGATAATTGGGAGAAAGGTATTGCCCAAAGTTGAAGCCTGGCTTCATGCGGCAAGTCTCACAATTTTAGTATTTTTACTTCTCGCTATCACAATAAAGGAGTTAAAGCTTATTAATTCACTCGGAATTACCGGATATTTGGATTTTCTCTCCGGACTATCTTCTAAATAAACTACCACGGACTTACGCCCGATGGTATTTTGTAATGCTCGCATACGCGAGACTTATTTGGAGCTTATATCCACAAGCTTACGCATGTGGTTTTACGCTCGCATTATAAGGTCCGACCTTATAAAAGCTTCTGGATTTTAAAAATAATCTTTGAGATAATAGCTTCAAGAATGCTACAGTCAGAGATTTTTCCAAAAACAGGAAAAGAGCCTCCCCGTGAGGCAGAAAGCGCTAATCATAAACTTTTAGTCCGTGCCGGATTTATTGACCAGCTTATGACTGGAAGTTGGACACTTCTTCCCTTGGGATGGCGGGTAGTGGAAAAAATTAACGCGATCATTCGTGAGGAAATAAATAAAACCGGAGCCCAGGAAGTTTTAATGCCTCTTCTTCATCCAAAAGCAATCTGGAATGAAACCGGAAGATGGGAAAAAGCCAAGGAAATAATGTACCAATTTAAAGACCATCGCGGTAAAGAATATGCTTTATCTTTCACTCACGAGGAAATTTTTTTAGATATAGTTCGAAAACACATAACAAGCTACCAAGATTTGCCAATTGCCTTGTATCACTTTTCAACCAAGTTCAGAAATGAACCCAGAGCCCGTTCGGGAATTTTAAGAGGCAGAGAATTTATGATGAAAGACCTGTACAGCGTTCATGCAACTGAAGAAGAATTTTGGAAATATTACGAAAAGGTAAGGCAAGCATATTTAAGAATTTTTAAACGTATGGGATTCGACGTAAAAATAACTGAGGCCGAAGGGGGAGTTTTCACCGATAATAACACTCATGAGTTTCAGGTCTTGGCTGAAGGAGGGGAAGACACTATTTATTACTGCAAGAAATGTAATTGGGGAGCAAATAAAGAATTGGTCACAAACAAAAAATTACTAACAATAAAGTGTCCTGCCTGTAAAAGTCCCGCTATTAAAAAATCTAAAGCTATAGAAGTTGGAAATATTTTTCCTTTTGGAACTTGGTATTCGGAAAGAATGCATGTTTATTATCAGGATAAATTTGGTAAGAAAAAACCTGTTTGGTTTGGGAGTTATGGAATAGGTTCAACCCGTCTGATGGGTGCTTGGGTTGAGGTCAGTCATGACCAAAAAGGAATTGTCTGGAATAAAGAAATTTCCCCTTTTGATGTTCATTTAATTGAACTAAAAACCAAGAAAGAAGGATATAAAGCAAAGAAGGTTTATGAGAAATTAAATGAAAATGGTATTAATGTCTTGTGGGATAACAGGGATATTTCGGCTGGAGAAAAATTTACGGATTGCGATTTAATCGGAATTCCAATAAGACTTGTTGTCAGTGAAAAAACCGGCAATAAACTGGAGTGGAAAAAAAGAGAATCCGATAAAGTTTACTTCTTCACTCTTCACAAAGTAATTGAAAAACTTCTGGGCTAATTAAATACTTTCCAATCTTTTTGCACAGTTGTAAAATATAGGTTGTGGTAAAGCCATCACAGCCTTGGCTGCCTAAAATAAAACCAGAAAAAATTATTAAATTAAAATATCCACAACCAAGTGGGAAGTTGCAAGAATCCCCCAAAAAATTTGAACTTTTGCATCACCCATTCAACTTGAAGTTTAAAGGCAGGGTCCGAAGCTGGATTGAGGAGGAAATGAGAGTAAGAGAGCTGATTCTAGAGGATTTTCTGGATAAGTCAGATGGAAAATTGGTAAAGCTATATTTTTTTCCGCAAGAAAAAGCAAAAAAATGGCTGAATCAAGAGGAAGTACTTCGAACCGTACATGTCGGAGGTAAGAAAAAGTTAAGGGAAAGATTAGTTGAAATCTTGGTTAAGTTCTGGGAGAAATCTAGAGCTTTAAAAGGTATTAGTGTGTTATAAAGCTCCCCCGAACTTACAATCATTGTTTTCTGCAAAGGCGGATAAATACCTCTTGTTATCGTTTATCTCAGTTGTTATATTTGATTTAGAATGGATGATTGTATCTTTTGTAAAATTGTCAAAGGTGAAACCCAAACTAAATTTATCAAAGAGACTCAAAACTTTGTTATCTTTATCGACATCAATCCACAAGCAGCTATCCACCTTCTTATTGTCCCCAAAAAACATATTAAAGATATTACAGAGATAAAAGATGATTTGTGGAAAGAAATAAAAGATGTCTCTGTTTATATGGCTCGGGAAAAAGGGCTTTCTGGTTTTCGACTCGTACACAATGCAGGTGATGCAGCCTTAGTACCCCACATGCATGTTCACTTCTTGGGAGATGTCACACCAGAAAGAGCGGTCTGATTGCCAGTTCAATTAATAAAAAATGCCCAAGCATTAAAATCGGGTTCTAAAGTAGATGGCAAGAGGGCTTCTGAAATTGTGAGAAAAAAACTATTATGATTCGGATTTATGTTAAAAAACAATCCAACTTTCCAGTCGATGCACCTAAGTTAAAAAAGAAGCTTCGAAACTTTCTGACAAAAAAGGGTATTGTTTCAGAAACTATATTATTTGTAAGCCTAGTTGGTGAAGATAAAATAAGAGATCTTGGATGGAGATATTTAAAAGATACCAACATTCACAACGTTCTGACCTTTAGTGAGGCTGATGTGGAAAAATTTGTCTATCCGGACACAGTCATCAGACTGGGTGAAATCGTAGTTTGTTACCCAAAAGCATTTGAAGAGGCCAAAAAAGAAGGGAGACTGATTGAAGAAAAAGTATATGAACTGGCGGAACATGGTGTAAAACATTTATTGGGAGAAGAACATAATTAAATTTTCAATTAGTAATTTACCAATTTTAATATGACCTTGTACTTAAAATATCGTCCTCAAACCATTGATGAACTGGACTTAGAAAGCGTCCGCGAGACGTTGAAGAACATTATCAAATCGGGCAACATCCCACATGCCTTTCTTTTTTCAGGACCAAAGGGAGGGGGTAAAACTTCCGCAGCCAGAATTATAGCCAAGGTAGTCAACTGTGAATCCTCCTCGACTAAACTTCGGGGTTCTGAAAAAATAGAACCTTGTAATAAATGTAGTCAATGTGTCTCAATCACAACTGGTAATAACATTGACGTAGTTGAAATTGATGCTGCAAGTCACAGAGGAATTGATGAGATAAGAGCTTTAAGAAACGCAGTCAAGCTTGCACCAGCCAAGGCAAAAAAGAAGGTTTATATCATCGATGAAGCACATATGTTAACAACTGAAGCAGCCAACGCCCTGTTAAAAACTCTCGAGGAGCCACCTTCCCACGTTATGTTTATTATGGCAACAACCAACCCGGAAAAATTAATTGAAACCGTAAGATCAAGAACCGTGAACATCATTTTTAACAAGGCAAAAGACGAAGAAATAGTCAGATCTTTAGAAAAAAAAGTGAAAGGCGAAAACTTAAAATCAGATAAAGAATCTCTAAAGTTAATAGCCAGGGCCGCAGGTTATTCTTTCAGAGACGCTGACAAGATTTTGGAACTACTGATTTCAGAAAACATACCCTTACAGAATGAAAGGGTTGAAAGTTTTTTATTTGCCAAAGGTGGTTTTAATGTCGACAAACTTATCGTTTGCCTTTCACAAAAAGATGCAAAGAGCTCTTTAGAAATGATCGAGAAAGGAATTGAAGCAGGTTTGTCTGCCAAAGACATGGTGGCAAATATCTCGGAAAAGTTGAGAAACGGTCTTCTTTCAAAGATTGGTATAAAAAACCAAGAAATTATCGACATCGACAAAAACGAGTTGGTTTTATTAATTAAACTACTCAATCAATCAGCAAGTCAAATTCCTTTTAGTCCTATTGAACAGATCCCCTTAGAAATTGCCATTATTGAATGGTGCGAAATGACAAAAAAGGACTCTAGTCTGAAAAAAAAAGTTGGTTCAAAAAAGGTATGGGTTGATAAAGTAAAAAAAACTTCAGGAAAAAGGAAGTTGGATATGAAATATAAATCTAGCGGTCATAAAAAAAATTCTAAAAAAACTAAAACTTTTATTAAAGTGCAAGGCAAAAAGGATAACGGAATTTCTGAAGAAATTTGGAATCAAATACTTTCAGGAATAAAATCAAAAAACACCTCAACCGAAGCGCTTTTAAGAGCAACCAGGCCACTTTATTTTGACGGAAGTAACTTAACATTGGGAGTTTTCTACAACTTTCACAAAGAACGACTTGAAAGCATACTTCACAAAAACATTTTGGAAAACGTATGTCAGACCATACTGGGAAAGAAAGTGAAAGTGGTTTGCACTTTAACAGAAGCTCCCAAAAAAATTGAAGGTGAAAAAAGTAAAAAATCCGAGGTTGTCTTGACTGAAACCGAAGATGAAGATATTATTAAAATCGCAGAAGAAATATTTGTAAAATAGCTCTAAGATTACAAATTACGATTCAAATTTGAGTAATTAAAAAAATTACTTCAGATTTTAAATTCAATAGCATGTTTGATAAATTTAAACAAGGAAAAGATTTATTAAAGCTGCGCCAACAGGCAAAAAAGCTTCAGAGTGAACTTGAGAAGATCGAACACACTGAAGAGAAGGACAGATTGAAAGTGAAAGTCAATGGTGCCCAGCAAATTGTCTACCTGGAAGCAAATGGTGAAGAACAAAAAATACTACTTGAGTTGATCAATAAAGCAATGAAGGAAGTTCAGAAAAAAGCTGCCAAAAAGATGGTTGAAATGGGGGGTGGATTATCAGGACTTCTTGGCGGAATGTAGAATTCATACTGATAATGACTACTCCTTCTTAGGTTTCTTCGCTCATTCCACTCTTCCTTCAACAATAGGCCCATGCTCGCTCAGGTCCACCGAATCTAATCGTACTTACCCAGCTCCAGTATGTTTCGCATGATTAGTTAACCTTGCAATTTACTAAGTTATTGTATCCCAAAAATGTTTTTGTTTGCAACTTGTTTGCAAAGATTCATGCTCAATGCAATCTCACTATGACAAAAGAGGTGGTTTTTTGCTAGAATGGGTTAAGAATATGAAAATTGCAAGACCTCTGGCTCGAGTTATTGATGCTTTCCAAAAACTTCCGGGTATTGGGCCAAAAACCGCCCAAAGACTTACCTACTATTTGTTCCATGTTCCTCAGGCTGAGCTTGACGAATTTGCCCAGAGCCTGTCCAAGCTTAAAAAAGAAACCGTTCTTTGCACAATCTGTAAGAATGTATCTGAAGGAAGTCCCTGTCCGATATGCTCGGATGAAAGTCGCGACTCATCAGCAATTTTAGTTGTTGAACAACCTTTGGATGTTTTGGCTTTTGAAAAAACGGGCAAGTATAAAGGGTTTTATCATGTTCTTCATGGCGCAATTAACCCCCTAGAAAACATTGGCCCGGATGAGCTTTATATAAAAGATTTATTGGATCGCTTATCAAACGGAAAACCCGAATTAGTTAATGAAATCATTATCGCAACCAATCCGACAATGGAAGGTGACGCAACAGCAATGTATCTTGCAAAAAAGTTAAAAGTGAAAAGTGAAAAATTAAAAGTCACAAGGTTAGGAATGGGAGTGCCAACCGGAGCAGATTTAGAATATGCGGATGAACTAACCTTAACAGAGGCAATCGAAGGAAGAAGAGCTTTATGACGTCCTCCCCCGCGCAGATAGCGCAGGATTTCCTTCTAAAAAAGGACGACATATCAGGTTCAATTCATACCCCGAGTCTGACTCGGGGGTTTTCTCGAAACTGATATAAACTTTAATATGACCAACGGCTTAATCGGAAAAGCAAAACAGGCTGTCAAAACATCCGGTCGCGATGTTGCCAAAAAAACCGCAAGGAAAATTATTGAGGAAACTCAAGAATTGGGTAAATCTGCCCAAAAGCAGGTTTTGGGTGGGTCGGGAGTCGATCAAAGTTCTTTAGTTCGCGAGATAGTTAAAGATGGAGAGATTTCTCAAGAAGAAAAACTCGCTATTCAAAAACAAACTATCCAAAGATTAGAAGAACTTGAGGCAGAATTAGCAAAGTGGAGAAAGGAAAGAAAAGAAAAAGATGAGGAATGGAAGAGAGAGCAAGTAAAACTTATGCAAAAGCCTGAAGATGAAGAGAAAATAATATCAATATCTCCGACAAGTAAAAAAGGACATTTTTTGCCAGGAGTTAGAAAAAGCAAAGGAAGTGGAGAATTGATAAAGACTGGAAAGTAAGTTTAAAAATTATGCCTGATATTTTTTTAACAAACTCTTTAAGCAAAAAAAAAGAGAGATTTATTCCAATAAATCCTGCCAATGTGGCTATGTACACTTGCGGTCCTACCGTTTATGACTACGCAACCATTGGTAATTTTCGTACGTACACTACTTCGGACGTCTTACTCCGCGTTTTAAAATTCAACGGATTTAATGTGACCTTTATTATGAATATTACTGATGTAGGGCATTTGTCCGGTGATAATTTGGGAGACGCCGATACAGGAGAAGACCGGATCGTTAAGGCAGCCAAACGTGAAGGAAAAACTGCTTGGGATATAGCAAAATTTTATACGGAAGCTTTTTATCAGGATTTTGAAAAACTGAATTTGGTAAAACCAAAACTTTTTTCAAAGGCTACGAATCATATACAAGAACAAATAAATTTGGTTAAAAAGCTTGAAGAGAAAGGATACACCTATAAAATTAATGATGGAATCTATTTTGACACAAAAAAATACGAGGAAGTTACTGGCAAAAGGTACGGGGAGTTATCCAATCTTGATCAAATTAAAGAAGGAAAAAGAGTTAAACCCAATTCTGAAAAGAGAAATCCTCGCGACTTTGCGCTTTGGAAATTATCCCGGCCCTCAGGTACCCGCCATATGGAATGGGAAAGTCCATGGGGAATAGGTTTTCCCGGATGGCATATCGAGTGTTCGGCAATGAGTATGAAATATTTGGGAGAGAGTTTTGATATTCATGTCGGAGGAGAAGACTTACAATCCACTCACCACCCAAACGAAATTGCTCAATCCGAGGCAGCAACAGACAAACCCTTTGTTAAATATTGGATTCATGGAGCCTCATTAAAAGTAGATGGAGGCAGAATGGGTAAAAGCCTTGGAAATGCTTATACCGTTAACGACATAATTAAAAAAGGTTTTGATCCACTGACTTTGCGTTATCTTTACTTTACGGCTCACTATAGAAAACAACTCAACTTTACCTGGGACGGTCTAAAAGCCGCCCAGAGCACACTAGATAACTTACGTCAACAAACTCCATCTTTAAACTCGAAAGCTCAAAGAACTATCCTATCTCAAGAAAAAAGTAATAAAGTTGATTATTATATCAATGGTTTTCGAGAAGCAGTTAATGATGACCTTGATATTCCTCAAGCGCTTTCTATTTTGTGGAAAATGCTTAAAGACAGTATTCCTGGAAAAGATAGGTATAACCTTCTTCTCGCTTTTGATGAAGTCTTAGGGTTGGACTTATCACAAACAGCCTCAGTTACTAAGAGAACAGGTTTAAAATTTCAAATTTCAGAAAAAGCAAGCAATTTGTTAAAAGAAAGAGAAAAATTAAGAAAAGTTGGAAAATGGAAAGAAGCAGATAAAATTCGCGAAAAAATTGCTAAAATTGGTTATACTGTGGAAGACACATCAGAAGGAACAAGGTTAAAAAAAATTAGAGTTTCAAATTTGAAGGTATAAAAATGTCATAAAATTCTTAATACTTGCCCTAAATGCAAAACAAGAAAAACTTATTTTTAAATCTTTTTTTCTTTTTATCAATTTTCCTTCTTTTTTTAGAATTTTTCAAACTTAGTCTGAAAGTAGATTATTTAGTAAAAGAAAAAAAATTATTAAATAGCAGCGCCAATAAAACAGAAAACAAAAAAGTAAATATTGAAGACCTGTGTGAAACAAATTGCAAAGACCGTTTTTCAAGACTTGTTTCAGAAGAAGTCTCTCATGCCGTTGCAACACTTTCCAGTAAATTAAATACAGAGATTTCAGTTAAAGAAGTAAAAATCAATACTTCAAAGAAAACTTCATACATTCCCATGGGTACTTCATTTTCCACAACCTCCACTTCCTGGACGGAGATCCCTGATTCAGGAGTCTACATCGATCTTTTAAATGATTATGGAGATAAGGCAACTGTCTCATGGGAAACCTCTCTAAAAGTCGCTCATGGAAACGGCAAATCTTATGCCAGGCTTTATGATAACACCAACAAGATCGCTGTTGATTTCAGTGAACTTTCGACTGAAAAAAACGCCAATTACCAACAGGTTTCTTCAGGCAATTTACCTTTTTGGCGGGGAAGAAATTTATACAAGGTACAGATTAAATCCCTCAACTCATTTGAAATAACTTACAGTGGAGGAAAAATAAAGATTATCTACTGATCCAAAAACAGTATGAAGAACCAAAAAAAATTTATCTTTTTGATATTTTTAATTATTTCTTTTTTAAGTATCATTTTCCCCCGAAAGGCTTACTCTCAGGAAAATGATTTTGAAAAGTTGTACCAAGAATATTTAACCACTTTCGATGAGTATAGAAAAACCCATAGTGACTATTCTTTTAAAAAAGCCCAGTATCTTAGATTCAAAACCTTAAAATCCCAGGAAGAGGCTTTTAATGCAACTTTAACCATGCTCCAAAAAAGAGACGATCTGGTAATTGCCTTTTCAAAAGTACTCAAAGAAAAATTAAAAATTTCAAGCGAGGTGGGGGTTCCCAAAAATGAACCTTTAAATGCAAGAATTGATCAAGAGGTTGGGTGGTTTAACGAGCATAAAGAAAAACTGACAAGCGCTGCTTCTTTGGAAAATTTGGTTAAAGATTCAAACGAAGCAAAACTAAGATTTGCCAAAATTCAAGTCTTGTCTTACGACCTTTTGGCAACCATCTCTGAGGCAAAAATTATAGTTCTTAACAAAAGAACAAGAGAGATACTTGATCGAGTTAAAAATAAATTTGAAGAGATTAAAAGTCAGGATAATGTGGAAGATAAGTTTTCAACTTACAAACTTCAAATAATAGACAGATGGATTTTTGAAAGCGAAAATAGGTTAATTAGGGGGGAGGAAAAACTGATTAATGCTCAAAGTCTTATTGCAACATTCGCCAGCAAGCAAACTGGAGACAATGCTCTTTCACTTTATAACCAATCACAAACCGTCTTGGGAGAAAGTCAGCTTTTTTTTAAAGAGGCAATTTCGTCATTAAAAGAAGTAATCAGAGAAATTAAAATCGCCGAGTAAAAATATGATTCCAAAAGCAATTTTCGATTGGTTCAATAGTTTCTTTGGCAGAAAAAAACTCGAAATTTCCGACCAGCAATCAATAGAGGAAAAGGAAGTTACTCAAGAAGCAGAAGTTTCAGTATCATCTTTGGGAAAACCCACTTTGAACCAAAAATACTTGAGCCGAATAAGGAATTTTTCCCCGCTTAGTAATTTAAAAAGTATATTGCAAAAACTGGCCGTTATTTTACTTATTTTTACCTTTTTATTAATATTATTTTTTACTGGTACCAGGGTTTTCACTTCTCTGAGAAAAAACTCCGCTCAGGATAGTGCTTTAACTCCCACTCCGACTCCTTTAGATTATCAAGGCTACAAACCATCAATCTGGGCGGAAGATAAAAATATTCTGAAACTTGAAGAAGATATTAATATCTTAGAAAAAGAACTTGGTACTAATATCAGAGACACCAGCCTTACGCCACCGATATTGGATTTTGAGATCAAATTTTAAGTTCGATCTCAAATTTAAATATTTGTGAAGTAGTTTTGAAACCGCTTAATATACTCGTCTTACTTAAATTTGTGGCTTGTTAATAATAAAAAAGACGAGTATTACGCCAAAATACTATTTAAAACAAATGCAAACCAAACTATTTAGGTTATAAAATGAAAAAAAAGATAATTTTTAAATATTTATCAATTTTTCTTATAACTCTTTTACTTCCGGCACTTATTCATTCAATCGGCAAAAAGACTTCATTTTATAATCAGGCTTATCAAAACCTCACCGGCACAAAAGCTCAAATTGTGGTTGATCTTAAAAATCCGGAGCTTATTGATGAATTTTCCTGGAATAACTTAGCCCAGGGAGGAGAGGAAATTTCAGGAATGCTTGATCCGGTAAAGGGAGAACTTAAGAATTTAAAACCAAAATATATAAGAATCGATCATGTTTTTGATTTCTACAAGACTGTTAAGAAAGATGCTTTGGGAAATTTTTTTTATGATTGGACAAAATTGGATAAAGAAATAAGCATAATTTTGGAAACCGGGGCCAAACCTTTTATTTCATTATCATACATGCCTGATGCTTTATCTAAAGGAAATGAAGTGGACGAACCGGTTTCCTGGAACGAATGGAAAGAACTAATCAGAAAGACAGTTGAGCATATCAGCGGAAGAGGGGGGCTTAAAATAAGTGATGTCTATTATGAAGTCTGGAATGAGCCGGACCTGTTCGGGGGATTTAAACCCGGTGGAACAAAAGACTATCTTGCCTTATATCAATACGCCGCTATCGGCGCCAATGAGGCAAAGGATACACTTCCTTTTAAATTTGGGGGTCCTGCGACAACTTCTCTTTACAAAAATTGGTTTGATAGTCTGATCAAATTTGTAAATTCAAATAACTTGCCACTGGATTTTTTTTCCTGGCACAGATATTCAAAATACTTAGAGGATTATGAAAAGGATTATTATGATCTGAAGTCCTGGATTTTAGCCCATCCTAAGTATAGCGGTATAGAACTCGTAATTTCAGAATTCGGACATAATTCAGATGCCGATATTTTATATGATAAAAATTTTTCTGCAATTCATACATTGGCTGTCTATTCTACACTTTTTCCAAAGATCCAAAAAATATTTCTCTTTGAAATTAAAGATGGTCCGGGTGGAGAAAAATATTGGGGTAGATGGGGAATACTGACTCATGAAAAACTTGGAACACCTGAAAAAAAACCAAGATATAAAGCTATCGAATTTTTAAATAAAATGAATGGAAGTTGGTACCCGGTTTACGGACAGGGTAGTTGGGTAAAGGCAATTGCAACTACCGACAGAAAGGTGGTTAGATTATTGGTTGTTAACTATGATCCCTTCGAAAAACATCATGAAAATGTGCCTGTCAGTTTTTTAAATCTTTTCCATAAAGAATTTACTTTTAGAAGACTAGAATTTCTGGGAGCGGTAGCCGAATATGAAGTTAAAGTAGGCGGTGACAGTTGGACAACGTCTCAGATGATGGCCCCCAACAGCGCCGTAATCTTAGAAATTACTCCCAAGGAAAATTAGAGATTAATCCGCTTTATGGAAAACTTCTCAACAACAAGACCAATATAATCTATCATTGGAAAATTGTGTCTTGCCTCGTTTTGGAATTTTTCAGCTAAGTTTCCCGAAAATTTACTATAAATCCCCCTTTCCGTATTCCGGCAAAGCCTGTTTTCATATTCTCTAATAATATCAAGTATCCTTTCTCCCGCTTTATTAAATTTTTCCTGTAAGCCGTCTTGATCTTTCGCATACTGATCATGAAGTAGACTGAAAGACTGAAAAAGCTCCCTATTTTCATCAATCATCATCTGAAAATACTTCTTATATTTCGGCATGATTAGAGTATATAAATTTTTTCTTGTTAGGGAAAGACAAGAATGGTAAGATTAGACATGTTTTATGGGAATTGGGAGATGAGTCCTCAAGTTTTAAAATGGTTAATTCCCCTGGGAATCTTAGATCTTGTTCTCAAAAGCCTAAGCCTTTGGCAGGCTGCAAGAAAGGGGCAGAAATGGTGGTTTATCGCTTTACTTTTGGTTAATTCAGCCGGGATACTGCCGGGAGTTTATCTTCTAACTCATCCTGAAAAAAAGACAAGACGACAGTGAAAAAAAGAGTTTTTCTTGGAATACCAGTTTCTGACAGACTGAAAAGGAAGATTAATAACTGGATAAATGATAATCTGGCTGGTTTTAATTTAAGAATTATCCCCCAAAAAAACTTACACATTACCCTAATTCCTCCCTGGTATGAACAGTATCCTGAAAAAGTGATTTCAGAGCTTGATCGGTTTAAAGCAAAAACAGAGCCTTTTTTTGTCGATTTCAAACTTATTGAATTAGGACCAACAAAGAAAAACCCCAGATTGATTTGGCTTAGAGGTAGCCATAACCATAACCTTATTGACTTAAAAGGTAAATTAGAAAAGAGGCTGTCTAAAAAACTGGAAAAAAGAGAGCTTTTACCGCACATAACAATTGCCAGGTTTAAGATTAAAGATAACCATAAGCTTCATTTTGAAAAACTTGAAAAGAAAATCAGTTGGAAGGAAAGGGTAGAAAGTTTCAGTTTCTATGAATCGCAACTTTCCTCACATGGCGCAAACTATAAAGTTATAGAAAACTTTCTGCTTCCCCTTTTTTAATAGTTCCCTCCATCTTCTGTGCATAGAGCAGAAAAATCCTGATAAGTTGTCTGAAACCCCAGCTTCGACAAGACCTTCAGAAAACTAATTTTATTCTTACTCACCATATAAACTCCGAGTCTGGCTCGGCAAAACTGGTCAATCTTGACCAGTTTTGAAATAGCTTCTAATATGTATCCATATGGTCAGACTTACGTATGAAGAGCTTCTCAAAAGGCATTTAAAAATTCTTAAAAGCTTACAAACAAAGTCAGGTCTTTTTTTGGCTTCAAAAGGCGACGTTTCAACAGGATATGATAAGAGTTGGCTCCGAGACAACTTCTACGAAACTCTAGCCTTTGAGGTAATTGGTAATTGGAAGATAGTTGAGAAAACTTACCAGGCAATCCTAAAAATTTTTCTTAAATATGAAGAAAAAATAGATTGGGCGATTAAAAATAAACCAACTCATAGTTATCAATACATCCATGCCAGATTTCACCCAGAAACTTTTAATGAATTTTGGGAAGAGTGGGGAAATAAACAAAACGACGCAGTGGGATGTATTCTTTTTAGAATTGGGGAATTAGAGGTAAATCAAAACCGATCCATTTTAAAAACTGTCGATGATATAAGAATTGTCAACAAACTCGTAAAATATTTAGGATCAATTGAATATTGGCATGATCCGGATTCGGGCATGTGGGAAGAGGAAGAAGAACTTCATGCCTCCTCGGTCGGAGCTTGCGTTGCCGGATTAAAATCAATTTCCCGTCTTGGCAAAATCGAAGTGCCTAAGATTATGATAGCCAAAGGTGAAGAAGCTTTAAGAAAGCTTCTTCCCAGAGAATCCAAAAAAAAGTTTGTTGACTTGGCACTTTTATCGCTGATCTGGCCATATGACGTGGTCAATGAAGTAGAAAGAGATCAGATTTTAGAAAATATTGAATATCATTTGTTGAAGGAACGGGGGATAGTCAGATATAAAGGGGATCATTATTACAATAAGAATGAAGACAGTGTGTCCGAAGAAGCTGAGTGGACATTTGGACTTTCCTGGCTGGCGATTATTTATGAGAAACTGGGAAATCAGGAAAAAGCCCAGGAACTAATTAAGGATTTAATTGCAATTGACACCCCTGAGGGAATGCCTGAGCTTTATTTTAGTAACTCTCCTAAATACAATGAAAATACGCCCTTAGGCTGGAGCGAGTCTTTGTTCATTGTTGCGCTCTACGAGATGAATGAAAGGCAGGAAAAAAGAGGAACTGGGAAAATATAAGTCAAAAGGTAGAAAAATATGGACTTTAGTGAATATCAAAAAAAATCCCAGAAAACTGCAATTTACCCAAACCCGGGGAAAAACTTCGTATATCCAGTTCTTGGTTTGGTAGGTGAGGCAGGCGAGGTTGCTGAAAAAATTAAAAAGATATTAAGAGACGATAAAGGCAGGCTGACAATGAAAAAAAGGAGCGAGTTAGAAAAAGAGCTAGGAGATGTCTTATGGTATATTGCCCTGCTTGCTACTGAGTTGAAACTATCCTTAAATGAAGTCGCAGCTAAAAATCTTGAGAAACTCGCCTCACGCCAAAGGAGAGGAAAACTCCAGGGAAGCGGAGATGAAAGATAATTACCTTACGATCCTCTTACTTTATCGAAATATTCTGCTAATCCCTTCAGAGATATTCCAGCATCGACAACCTCACCAATAAAACTTATCTCTCCTAAAACTTTGTTAAGCTCCTGTACCGCTTCACTTCCTACTGGTTCGTTTCCAAAAAATGCCCTAAGTAAGGTTTGTTGGTCGCTTACCGATCTTGTTATTCCATTAAAAAGTCTTAAATACTCATCTACCCTTAAGTCTTCTTTAATCTGAGCATAATAAGGATCTTCCTGGGTATGTCCAGAGTCAATACTGAAAGCCAAAACTCTTGCCATCATCTCCTCAACCCACTTTTGTCTAAGGTTTCCTCCATAATCACCAATCTTACTGATTAGATGAGCCGTTTCCTCTAAGCTTATAGACTTAATTCTATGCTCAACGCCAACAAATTCGTCTTTCCTTCCCCAATTTATAATTATCCATTTTTCGGGTAAACCTAGAGCTTTAGCTTTACCTGCCTCAACAAGATTTGGTCTACAGGTATAGGCACAACCTTTTGAAATTTCTCCCTGTATTCTGGTAACTAAAGCCTCTGCCTGTTTTATTAGAGCTTGAACTTCTTCGCTCTCACCACCGGGGTCAACCTCGCTTAAGTCTTCAACCGCTTGTCTATATATTCGAGACCCAAATTCTCCATAACCGGCCAGCTGTTGTCCATCAAGTGCTATAGCATTTTCCCAAGCACCTAAAGCATCTTTTTCATCTTCTTCAGAAAGCAAACCCCTTGCCCTAAATGGAGCCAAGAACCTTTCAGCCTCGGCCCTAAGCCTTTGCCTTAATTTCTCAACTTCCTCATTTTCAGTAACTTCAATGCCCGTAAATTCTGTAAATGCCCCAGCTATTGTGGGCATCTCTTGCTTAGGTTCACTTACTTTTGAAGTTTGTGAACTTAATTTGTTTTCAACTGAGTCTTCCATTCCTCTTTTTTAAGTTTATTTCAAGCATTCGCGAATACCGTGGGCTTTAGCCCATGGATGTCCTGCACCATACGGCGCAGGACTAGTCCAGTACCAAATGGTACTGGGAAGCGAACGCAAAGAAACAAACTTGTTGAACCCGACCGCGTGCCGCCTAAAGCTTTATCGGTGGCGCAAGGGCGAGAATACCGAGGGCTCTTAGTCCTCGGTAGTTTATTAGATTAAGGCAAATTCAGCCTCATTCCTTAAGTTAAAAAAAGTTCCTAGGGAACTGTCATCTCAAAATCAGTTAGATTGGTTCCGGTTGTTTCTTGAATAAGGACAAGGATTAGGTAGGAAAGGGTAATAAGAAGGACTCCGGCTATGGCATAGGTTAGAGTGGCTTTGGCAGATTCTAAAGACTTT
>Ga0154976_136_pt4 | contig 20900 bp, 23 predicted proteins | sample RifCSPhighO2_01_FD_105944 | JGI IMG/M metagenome (GOLD analysis project Ga0154976, IMG submission 105944) | Candidatus Woesebacteria bacterium RIFCSPHIGHO2_01_FULL_38_10 | reverse complement strand
ATTTTCGCGCCCAGCAATTGGATATTTTTTGTCAGCAAAGCTATTTTCAACTTCCACTTCAATTCCACTCAATGTATCGATAACTTTTTTGAAAGCTTCAAAGTCAAAGATAACCGCATATTGAACAGGCTGGCCGACAATCTCCTCCACAACTGACTTTGCCAGCACCAGCCCTCCACCAACCTGTCTTTGATTTCCCCAATAATAAACGCTGTTTAATTTTGCACGAAGATCAGGAAGCCAGATGTCACGGGGAAGAGAAATTAGACTTATTGAAGAGCTATCTTGATCAAACGAGGCAAAAATAATTGTGTCAGTTAAGTCTGGCGCATCGTGCCCCGCACCTCCTTTGCCTAAAATTAAAATGTTCGTACGATTACCAATAACTTTAATTTTTCCTGACGGTAAAGTGATAAAGTCATAGACTAAACCAAGATAACGACTCGCTCCCGTATTTCTCAAAACTAACCCAGCCGAAACTAAAAGTAAATATGCTGTTAAGACTACTGATCCCAAAATCAAAAATCTAACCAGCCAAACGTGTCTTAATATTTTTCTTTTAACTCTTGAGAGAGTAATTCTTTTTTTATGTCCAATAATATTAACCAAATATCTATTAATCTTTTTGACAAACGTTTCTCGCGATTTATTACCTAAAGTGCTTTCGTAATGATCTAATTTCTGCATGCTAGAATGATACCCAAATTGCGGGTAAAATCAATTGTTGCCCAAGAAGAAACTAGGGAGTGGGCAAGTTTATACCCATCTTACTTAAAATTGCAAGTTTTAAAAGTATGGGTATGTGCCCAAAATATTGATTGAAAAAAATTAAAGTATTTGGGCATTAGGATATTTTAATAAACGTGAGAAGTTTAGACAAGCTGCTTTTAGGTTTAAATAGTGATCAAAGAAAAGCTGTAACTTATGAAGGAGGTCCACTTCTGGTACTTGCCGGAGCGGGAAGTGGGAAAACCAAGGTTCTTACCCATAGACTTGCCTGGCTTATTGCTCAAAAAAAAGTAAGGTCAGAAAATACCCTGCTTCTTACTTTCACCAATAAGGCTGCTGGTGAAATGAAAGAGCGTGTATTAAGGTTAATAAAACTATCTCCAGCTTTTTCCGGAACGTTTCACTCTTTTTGTGTTAGAGTTTTAAGAATCGATGGCAGGTATACAGACATTGCACAAAACTTTGTAATCTACGATAAAAACGACCAAAAAGAAATTGTAAAAGACGCGCTTGCTAGTTTGGGAATGAATGATGAAGTAGGCAAAGCAGGAATGGTAGCTTCGACGATTTCGCAAGCAAAGTCTCAGATGTTCTCACCTCTTGAATATTCGGAGTTTGTCCAAGGAGAATGGCAAGAGAAAGTTTTTAAAATTTGGCTTGAATACGAAAAACTTCTTAAAAAAGCAGACGCGCTGGATTTTGATGATTTACTTCTAGAAGCAGTAAAACTCTTTGATGAAAAAAAGCCCGTACTACAAAAATGGCAAAAAATGTTAACTCATATCCTTGTTGACGAATGGCAGGATACAAACAAAGTTCAGTACAAACTGACAAAACAAATTGTTGGAAATAGTCAAAATTTAACCGCTGTCGGGGATGCGGCCCAAAGCATTTACTCATGGCGTGGAGCGGACTACCGAAACATCGATAATCTTATACATGACTATCCAAATATAAAAGTAGTCAATCTTGAGCAGAATTACCGATCGACCAAAGCAATACTCGACGCAGCAAACTCAGTGATAAAAAGAAACACAAAGCACCCAACTTTAAAACTCTGGACAAATAAAGGCGGGGGAGAAAAAATTAAAATTTACAGGGCCAAAAGCGAGCTGGATGAGGCAAGTTTTGTGGTTAGCCAAATTGAATCGCTAATCACCTCGAATGGTGGCAGGCTTAAGCGAAAGAATGCACCAGCCGGTGCGTCCCGAAGCGAAGGTCATGACTCCTCCGAAGCGGAAAGCCTTAACTACAATGACTTCGCGGTATTGTACCGAACTAATGCTCAATCAAGAGTTCTAGAAGAAGCACTTTTACATTCTGGAATTCCCTATACTTTAGTTGGAGGAGTACGCTTTTACTCCCGGGCTGAAATTAAAGATGTACTTTCATATCTTCGTCTATTGGCAAACCCAAAAGATACGGTATCGAGGAAAAGAGTTGAAAAACTTGGGCGGAGGCAGTTTGTAAAATTCCAGGAATTTTCAAAAAAAATTAGAAACACTTCGAATGGTGGCAGGCTTAAGCGAAAGAATGCACCAGCCGGTGCGTCCCGAAGCGAAGGTCATGACTCCTCCGAGGTGGATGAAACGTTTGAAAGACTTACAACTCTCGAGCTGATGAGCTCAGCCCTACAAAAAACGGGCTACCTCTCAAGGTACCAAAGAGAGACAGAAGAAAATCTAGCCCGTCTTGAAAACATCAAAGAACTCCGTTCAGTCGCTCAAGAATTTCCAAACATCCATGAATTTTTAGAAAATGTTGCACTAATTGAGGCAGAACAGGACGAAAGAGGGAAAGTCCAAGCTACCAGTTTCAGGTCTTCAACCCGGGTTCAGACCGACAGCCCAGCTATAAATAATAAAGTTACCCTTATGACTCTCCATGCTGCCAAAGGTTTGGAATTTCCAGTAATTTTCATAGTCGGAATGGAAGAAGGACTTTTTCCCCATTCAAGATCTTTATTTGATATCGACGAACTGGAAGAAGAGAGGCGCCTTGCTTATGTCGGAATAACTCGGACAAAAGATATTCTTTATTTGACTTATGCAAGCCGCCGTCTTTACTTCGGACAACGTACTTCAAATCCCCCCTCGCGCTTTATAATTGATATACCAGAAAACTTACTAGAAGGAGTTGAAAAAAATTATCTTGACTTCAATTCAGAAGACACAGACTTGTCCATCAATTTCTGACTTTAGAAACCTCCTAGGTTATAATAGCTTTAATGACTGTAAAAAGAATAAAGCAAAACAATCTCGATAACCAAATAGCTAATCACCCTCTGCAATCTAAAGAGTGGGGAGAGTTTAGAAAAAAGTGGGGGAATGAGGTTTTGGAAACTAAATTTGGACTTCTAACACTTCATAAAATTCCCCCGACAAAATACAAGGCCGGAATGTTTATAAAAGGGCCTGCTCCAACCCAAAAGATGTTAGACGATTTAAAAAAAATAGCCAAAGAGAAAAATCTTATTTTTATAAAATTGGAACCAAATATCGCCTTTGGCGACAGTAGCATGAAGTATGTAGCTACTAGCAAGGAGAAAACAAAATTAATAAGACTATTAAAACAAAACGGATGTGTTGAGGGCAAAACACTTTTTACTCCAACTTCCTTTTGGATAGATCTGACAAAATCTGAGGGTGAGCTAATGAAAAGTTTCTTTGCCAAAACCCGTTACAACATTCGTCTTGCACAAAAAAGAGGAGTAACAGTTTCGGAAGATAACTCTAATAAAGCTTTTGAAAAATATATTGAACTGACAAGAGAGACTGTTAAGCGACAAGGTTTTTATGCACATACAGAAAAATACCACCGCTTAATGTGGAAATACCTGCACCATGAACCACGAACCATGAACCACGAACCAATCGCACACCTTCTAACTGCCAAATATAATTATACTATTATTACAACCTGGATACTCTTTACCTGGAAGGACTTTCTCTATTACCCTTATGGCGCCTCAAGCGAAAAATACTACAAAAACGTAATGGCAAATAATTTAATGATGTGGGAAGCAATACGCTATGGGCGTAACTTAAAACTTAAGACTTTTGACTTGTGGGGACGTGAGCCTGGAAAAGGATTTACGCACTTTAAAGAAGGATATAATCCAGAGGTTATTGAATTTTTAGGAACTTGGGACATAGTTACATCGCCACTTTATCACCCCTACCGCATGGCAGAAACTGTACGCTGGAAATTCTTAAGACTTAAAAGTAAATTTGTTAAACCTAGGTTTTAATAAATGATTGATCTCCGCCAGACTTCTGAATATGCAAATTACTTAAGAAAAATTGGTTGGCTGGTTAAAAGAAAAGATTGCATCAATTATTTTGTTAGAAAATTTCCTTTAATTGGCTCATTCATCAAAATCCAAAGACCCGAAAAAATAGACATTCAATTCATCGAACAATTAGCAAAAAACTATCACAGTTTTCAAATCGCTATCGAGCCAAACTTAGCTGAACAATCTTCTCTACTTGAAAAACATGGATTTAAGGCAAGTAAATCAAGTTATTTACCAACAAAAACACTCCAAGTTGATTTGACTAAAGATAAAAATGAGCTATTCAATCAATTAAAAAAGGATGCAAAGTCTTCGCTTAATAAAACAAAAGACCTAAAAATTTACGAAATAGAAAAAGTTGACAAATTCCGAGAATCATGGAAAGAGGCTGTTGGGTTTAGACGTCATGTTCCTTCAAAAGACGAGCTGCAAACCATAATTGAAGTTTTTAAAGAAAAAAACTTATTCTTGGTAACTCCTGATGGCTCAGCCGGTGCCATCTTTTTAAAGGTCGATGATAAAGCTTACTACTGGCAGGCTTTTACAAATAAAAAAGCAAGAAAGGAACTTGCCCAGTATAAGATTCTCTGGTCAGGAATCCTGTGGGCAAAGAATAGAGGGGCTAAAATCCTTGATTTCGAGGGGATTTACGATAAGCGCTTTCCTAATAAAAGTTGGCTAGGTTTTACCCATTTTAAAAAAAGCTTTGGAGGAGTCGAAATCGAATATCCCGGAGCATTTGTTAAACTTTCATTCAACATCCTCTGAATCTTTAGATTCCCTTCTCCTTCCCCTTCTCCTTTTAAATCTTTCTTCTACTTCGGATGCCAAACCTGCTCCAGTCCCTACCACAAGGGACGTAGACATTGTTGCCAATCCCACTCTAGCAACTGTTAGAGTAGCCTCTCTTGATACACCAAATTCTTTAGCAACAACCGCTCCACCTCCTAAAACCATTCCAGCTAGCACACCTTTCATACAAATTCTAGCTACCCGATCTACTACCTCAGTTCCCTCCTCTTGAGTTTCTCTTTCTGGCATAATTAATTTTTTATACTTCTAAAGAAAAACACACCTTCTACACTTTACACTATTAACAAAAAAAGTCTACTGATCAATATACGACGGATGTATTCCCAATTTCGACAGTCACTCATCAGCCCTACAAAAAAGTGAGTATTCGCAATTTTGGCAAAACATGTGGCCGGAGCATTTGAAGTCCGAGTTTTCGATTTCTTCACGGACAGTGAATATCTCACTTACCGCATTTTCGAGCTGCTTTTCAGTTTTTGTGCTGGAAAGTTTTTCTTGCTGGTCAAGGAAGTACAAAGATAATTTCACTTGCTTTGGATCTTTTACAAACGGAGCATTTTGAATTCTGGTTGCTGCCAAAGCATAAAAAGAAAGCTGTAAATTCTTATCAACTTCTCCTTGGCTTGGAATTGTCGCACCGGTTTTATAGTCGATAATTTCAATACTTCCATCTGCAAATGTATCGACTCTATCAATTCTCCCACCTATCCTCAGTAGCCTGGTGCCTAGTACCTTTTGCTTAGAGCCAGAACTAAGGGGAATAGTAAACGACTCTTCCATTAAAACCGGAAAGTTATCAGGGTTAAAACCCTCTTTAAAAAATCCTGCCAAATAAATTTTCCCTTTCTCAAAAAATTGTTGTTCATGTTTTTTGCTTGAAAATCCCTCTTTAACCCAAGAATCTGCCAAACATTCAATAATCAGTTTCTCACCAGATTTTTTGCCGGATTTAACTAAATCATAAAACTCCCTGATAGCCGCATGTATCGAAGTACCAAAACTCTGTGCCGCCGATGGGGGAGTGGGAATTTTTAGGATGTATCTTAATTTATAATGAAGTGGGCAAATTCGGAAAGTTTCAATTTGGGAATAAGAAAGATAATCAATATGAATAGGTTGTAAGTTGTGGGTTGTAGGCTGTAGGTCAATTTCTGCTGGTTTGTAGTCCAAAAATGATAATTGTTCAGCTCTTTTTTGTGATTGCTCGGCAAATAACGCATCATCTCCAATTGTTTCGAAAACAAATGGTGAGAGCTTCTTTTCGCGCTTACCTTCTCCGTAGTAATCCGCTGCAGTAAAGTACAATAGGTCCATCGCACGAGTCATTCCCACATAAAAAAGCCTTCGTTCTTCTTGCAAATGATAATCTCCTTGAGGCAAAACTTCTTTTATTAATTCTTCTGGAATTGGAATTTGTTCCTTTCGCTCAATTGTAGGAAATCGCTGCCCCACCAAATTTACCAAAAAGACAATAGGGAATTCCAAACCTTTTGCTGAGTGAACTGTTAAAATATTAACAGCATTAACCTGAGTCCAATCGGTGTCGGCGGCCAAAGGCGACTCCCCAAGCTCGCAAGATAATTCTATCCAGTCGACAACTGCCAGGATTGTTGCATCTTCATGATCAACTTCGTAGGTTTTCAATTTATCGAAAAATTTAGAAATGTTGGCGATTCTTTTTTCAGCTTCAGCTGAATCCGGGTTAATAAAATCTTGAATCAAGCCTGTACTTTCCAAAAAATAATATAAGATCTGCCCTGCAGTTTCTTTGCGCACAAGTTTTAAGTGCTTATCAACCAGCTTCATTAATTTTTTAATTTTTTCTTTTGTTTCAATATTTACAAAAATATCGTCAACTTTTTCGCAAGCATCAAAAAGGCTCAAATTATAGCGCCTTGAATAGTTACCGATTCGAGCCAGCTCACGTGCAGGAATATCAAAATGATCCATCGACAAAACCCGATAAAAAGAAACAGAATCCTCAAAGTTGTAAAGTATTTTCAGGTATGAAATCAAGTCAACTATCTCTGGCTGTTTGAAAAGCCTACCCGGACCCAAAAATTGATAGGGAATCCCATTGCGCGAAAGAGCACGAACAAAAGCTTCTGCGTGGCTATTAGCTCTTACTAGAATGGCAATATCTTTCCAATTATATCCACCATCCGAGGAGTCGCTTTGCAACACCTCGGAGACGGCTTTAGACCCCTCCGAGGTTGAATGAACTAACCTCCCAATTTCTTTAGCAACCTCCTCCGCTTCATTCTCAACCCTGTCTTTGTGAATAAATTTAACCGGTTCTCCACTTTTTGGATCTTTGACGCTAACCAAGTTTTTATCAATTCCAAGCTTTGATTCCAAAGTGTCAGGATTATTGTGCTGTATCAACTTATAGGCATTATCAAGTATCGTTTGCGTAGATCTGTAATTTTTGGTTAAAAGAATTGTTTTTGCCTTTTTATAATCCTTTTTAAAATACAAGATGTTGGACACCGCAGCGCCCCTAAACTTATAAATTGACTGACTATCGTCGCCAACGACAGTTAAATTTACATTGTTCTTCGGCGGTGCCAAGAGTTTAAGCATCTCATATTGTGCGACGTTCGTATCCTGAAATTCGTCGACTAAAATGTGTTTAAACTGCTTCTGATACTGTCCTAAAACATTCGGTCTTTGTCTAAAAAGCTGTAATGTCTTAACAATCAAATCGCCAAAATCCATCATCCCCTCTTTCACTTTTAATTCGTCGTATTTTTTGTACGCCGTGGCTAATTCTCTCCACTTTGAAAGCTCAACCCTCTCTTCGCTTAATTTCGAATTTCGAATTTCGAATTTCGAATTTACCCAATCAAGGTATTGATTGGGCATCACATCCTCGTCTTGTAAACGCGAGAAGTGTTGTAGCATCCCGCCAATAAATTTAGTCGGATTCCCTAATGGTCTAAAATAATCTAAATCAAATCCTGGCTGCGCAGGCAGGTCAAAAAGATGCTTTCTAATAAATTGAACAGTTTCTGCCTCAGTCATTAATTTGTAACGAGGATCAAGTCCAATATGAAGCGCTTCGGCTCGCAAGATTCGATCACAAAAAGAATGAAACGTACTAATCCACATCTGGGTATAACCGTAGGGCATGGCAATATCCACTCGCTCCTCCATTTCCCGGGCAGCTTTTTCAGTAAAGGTAAGTGCCAAAATCTCAGAAGGCTTTGTCAAATCCTTTTCAATCAAAAACTTTATCCGTTCAGTAATAACAGTAGTCTTCCCTGTCCCCGCTCCAGCAATAATCAAAAGCGGTCCTTTTTTATGTTTTACAGCTTCCAACTGCTCTTTATTCAGTTTCTTTTTCTCATTATTCATTGTGTTCAATTCTAGCACGAACAGCTAAAATATTTGTGTGGATCACCTAGCTATTATGAAAAAATCTTGGGGACTTATTCCGAAGATTATAGACGGTACTAAAACTATCGAATCGAGGTGGTATTTAAAGAAACACTTACCTTGGGGAAAAATAAAAAAAGGAGACAATCTTTATTTTAAAAACTCCGGAGAAAAAGTAAGCGTAAGGATAAGTGTAAAAGGAGTAAAACAGTTTGAGAATCTAACGCCCGCAAAAGTCAAAAAAACCCTGGAAAAATATGGACAGAAAGATGGTTTGGGAATATCCGACCTGTCCAAATTTTACCGAATGTTTAAAGATAAAAAATACTGTATTTTAGTATTTCTTAAAAATCCACAAAAGGTCAAACCCTTTAATATTGATAAATCTGACTTCGGCGCTATGAGCGCGTGGATAAGTGTAAAAAATATTAAAGAAATTAAGGTTCAAGATAATTTGTAGACTTCATTGAAGGATCATTGTTAGAATAGAAATTCCTTTCCCAAACATGCATTTTAAGTTGCTGCATCAATTCCTCTGAAAGCTTTCTTCCATCCGAAACTCTTAGATTCTCTTCTATATATTTAACTTTTCTCATTCCAGGGATTACTGTCGAAACTTCGTCGTGAGACAAAATCCAACGAAGAGCAAGTTCTACTAAAGTTTTTGTTTCAGCATTTAACAATCTCTTTAGTCTACTTATTCTCTCATCAAGCTTCCTAAGACGGTTGGGTGTAAAGTATTTTGATCGAAAGTCTCCCTCCTCAAATTTTGTACCCTTTCCAATTCTTCCTGCCAACCCCCCTTCGTCTAAAGGGACTCTCGCGATTAATCCAATATTATTCTTCTTGGCATAAGGAAGGAGTTTCTCCGTAGGTTTTTGATGGAAGACATTGAAAATAAACTGAATAGTTGAAATGAGTCCTGTATCACAAGCTTTTAAACAATTACTTGGCTGATAGTCATTTGCAGAAATTCCCCAAAATCTAACTTTTCCAGATTTCATAATTTTAGTAATTATTTCTTTCCACCCGTCACTTTTTACGAAATCGTCTTGCCAGACATGGAATTGCATAAGATCTATATAATCGGTGCCCAGACTTTTTAAAGAATCGTCAACACATTTTTTAATCCAATCGTTTGGGAATACTTCTGAAATGAAAATTTCCTTCCATGCGGGCCATTTCATATTTTTAGGAGGAACTTTCGTTGCAACAACTAATTTATCTCTCCCTCCACGCTCTTTTAAAAACTTGCCGATCATCTCTTCAGAAGGATGCACTTTTGGTTTCTTATCATCCCAACCATAAATCCAAGCAGTGTCTATGAAGTTACCCCCCAACTCAACAAACTCAAATAGGCTTTTATAGCTCTCTTTTAAATCCGCTCCAACCCAGCAATTAGGATCATTGGCTAATTGCCAAGTCCCCATCCCAACCTCAGAAACCTTCAAACCAGACTTTCCTAGGATTCTGTATTCCATAAAACAAAACACCTTATTCTAACAGCATCTTATCATCTTTTGCACTCTTTCTAACGCTCTGCCTGCCGGCAGGCAGATTTTCTCCCAACTCTCTAGTTGAAGTAATTTTTTGGCCTAGGTGGGTAAATGAAGTTAAAACATTAGCCATCATGTTATAGGCGTTGTTTAAATGGCGCTGGAGAGTACCTAAGTTATCTTCAACCTTACTATAATCTTTTTGAATTGCTCGAAGCACGGTAAAAACCTCCCGTGCCCGCTTTTCAATTTTTTGTCCTTCAAATGACAATAGTATTGTCTGCAAATGAGCATATAAAGTAGTAGGAGAAACTGGGTAGACTCTATATCTTTGGGCTAAACGCATCAAATCCGACTCATTTACAACTTCATAATAAACTGACTCACTTGGAATATACATGAGTGCAAAATCCATTGTCCCTTCTTCTGGTAAAATATACTTTCTACTAATATCGTCAAGGTGTTTTTTAATATCTCTGATAAATAATTTTTTATAGGAAGTTTTATCTTTGCTGTCTTTCGCTTTGATCATTTTCTGAAAGTTCTCCATCGGAAACTTGGAATCAATTGGCAAAATTCCTGCAGAAGTTTTTATCGCAGCGTCAACCTTCTCTCCGGATTTAAACGTGTGCTGTAAATAAAAAGATCCTTTTGGAAACATCTGTGAAATTAAATCTTTTAAAACCTGCTCGCCAATATTTCCTCGCAGTTTTGGGCTTTGTAAAAACTCCTGAAGTTCTTTCATTCCCCGCCCAATCTCGCTCATCTCCCCAATATTTCTTTGAACCTGAGAAATGACTCTGGCTGCGTTGTCAAGACGCTTATTTAAGGCTTCGCCATGTTGCTGAAGAGTCTGGGTGAAAACTTTATTCTGACCTTCAAGACGTTGGTTAGTACTTTTCAACCATTCAATAAGGTCATTAGAGGGTTTTTGCTTTTCTAAAAAGAGGCTTAGTTTTTTATTGATAAATAAACCCAAAATTACCAATCCACTAATTACAACCACGATAATTGTTGCCAAATCCAACATTTCTCTACCATTTTAACATTAGCCTGGATTAAAATGAATTACTATGAAATCTAAAAACAAGGTCCGGAAACGCGTCTCCGGCAAAGCTAGTGCTCGTAAGAAAGAAATAAAACTCAGAAAAAATTTTTTCCCTGCAATGCTACTTACCATCCTCCTTTGGCTGGGAGTTGTCTTTATTATTTACTTCGTAAACCCCTCAGATCTGGGAGCTGTGCAGCTATTTTTCATCATATCTTTTCTTGCTTCGTTATTTACCTTTTCCACTCTTTTAGCAAACACAAGACGAGGTTTGTTAATAGCCATAGGTCTGACAATCTTTTTAGTACTTCGTTATCTAGGAGTGGGAAATATCTTAAATCTGTTATTAATATTGGGGCTTACAATAACAACGGAAATTTACTTCTCCAAAAAAAAATTTTAATCATCGAAATTTTTTTGAGCTGCCATTTAAAAAGCCTTGACTTATCATATTACCCTTGCTATACCCAAAATACTTTACTTAGTATTTTTTTTAATTTAAATAATATTTTGGGTACATACCTAACCTTTAAAATTTGCAAATTCAAGTAAAATAGGTTTATACTGCCATTAGTTTAATTAAACAAACTTATGAGAACTTCGGATCGGAAACTAAACCCTTCTCTGAAAAAACAGGTTCGAAAAACATTTGCCCAGGCTATTGCCGATCTAAGAGATGTAGATGAAGCTGAAAAGTTCCTATCAGATTTTTTTACAGCCTCCGAGTACGAGGTCTACACCAAAAGACTGGCGATTTCCTACTGGCTAAAAAGGGGGAGAAGTTATCATAATATTAGAGAAAACATAAAAGTATCCAGTGCGACCATTGCGTCGGTGCAGGAAATGATGAAAAAAGATGGCTTTAAACTGATTATTAAAAAAATCGAGGCAGAAGAATGGGCAAGCCAGTGGAGTGAGAAGATAAAGAAATTTATCAAATAAATTCTTTGCGACGCAGTTATTAAAAGTTTAAAATGAATTAAACCAACCTAGCTATTAGATCAAGTTCATACCCACTAACTTTAAGCCAAATAATCACAATATGTCCAGAATACCGGAACATGATAAAAGATAGACTAGTAACCCGCGCCGTTAGACTTAGTGCAGGAGCGTTAGTTAAGGCTTTCGGTAACTCAGTTGTGGGGGAATCGCTACCGAGACTTGGGAGGTATAAAGGAAACTCTGAAGTAATAATTCCCCATTTATTAGGGAAACCATCCCTTGAAGAAGTTAACAGGGTTGGGCCAAGAATAGGATACGGAAGTAGAGTTATTGTTTATACTACTCTAGAGGAAGAATGAAAATCAAGATATATACAATTACCAAGCTAAGCTTAGTTCAAATCCCGCTGAGCGGGATAATAATGGAAATGATGGAAGCCAGCTAGTAGGGGTTGTTTTATATTGTAATTGAGGAAAGCCTCCAAAATGGAGGCTTTTTTTATTTCATAAGCATTTATGTGGATAAAAAAACTAAAATTACTGTAAAATACAAACTGTGGGAAAGAAAAAATTCTATCTAACAACCACTCTTCCATACGTAAATGCCGATCCGCATATCGGATTTGCTTTGGAAACTGTTCAGGCAGACGTTATTGCCAGATTTAAAAGACTACAAGGCTACGATGTATTTTTCAATTTTGGCACTGACGAACACGGAATAAAGGTTTATAGCAAAGCTTGCGAAGAAAATAAAGATCCAAAGAAATACTGCGACGAATATGCTAAGAAGTTCAAACAATTGAAAAAGTCTCTGAATCTGTCAACAACAAACTTTATTAGAACTACAGACAAATATCATATTAAAGCTGCACAGGAATTTTGGCTAAAGTGTCTTAAAAACAACGATATTTATAAGAAAAACTATAAAAGCAAATATTGTAACGGCTGTGAGTTAGAAAAAACGGATTCGGAGTTAGTTGATGGAAAATGCCCAATTCATCCCAGCAAGAAAATTGCAATCCATGAAGAAGAAAATTATTTTTTTCGATTCTCAAAATACCAGAAAATCCTCAGCCAACTTTATAATAAAAATCCAGAATTCGTAATTCCCACCAATAGACTCAAGGAGATAAAAACTTTTGTTAAAAAAGGACTGCAGGATTTTAGTATTTCAAGATTAAAATCTAAAATGCCTTGGGGAATTGAGGTGCCAAATGACCCTGAACATGTGATGTATGTCTGGTTTGATGCATTAATTAACTATATTTCTACCATTGGCTGGCCTGATAATTTAGACAAATTTAAAAAATGGTGGCCTGTTACCCAATTTGCAGGAAAAGACAATCTTCGTCAACAATCAGCCATGTGGCAATCCATGCTTGCATCAGCACAACTTCCCTTTTCAAAACAAATTGTCATTCACGGTTTTATAACAGTAAATGGTCAAAAAATAAGTAAGAGTCTGGGGAATGTAATAAGTCCGTATGATTTAGTTAAGAAATATGGAAAAGATGCAACTAGATATTTCTTGCTTTCCAAAATCCAGACATTTGAGGACGGTGATTTTACCCACAAGAAATTTGAAGATGCTTACCAAGCGGATCTTGCTAATGGTTTGGGAAATTTGGTTGCAAGGATTTCAGGCTTAGCAAGAAAACATCTAATAAAAAAAGATAAAAGGAAAAAAGAAATTAGTGAGGAGGTAGCAAAAGCAATTGAAAAGTATGAACTAAATAAAGCGCTTGAAATTATCTGGGAAAAGATAAAAAAGTCAGATGTCTATATTAACCAAAGACAAATCTGGAATCTAAAAGGCAAACAAAGGGAAGCAGCTATAAACTACTTAATCATACAAATTAGGCAAATTGCCTATGATCTTAAACCATTCCTGCCAGAAACATCAGAGACAATCGAAAAGATCTTTAACGGACCAAAAGTAATATTACCAAAATCGCTCTTTCCTCGCTTGAGCAATGCTTAAAAAATTTATCCTAAATCACGAAAGGAGAATATTAAGAGTTTTGGAAATCTTGCCCGGATTTTTCTCCTGGAACGTCATTCTTTTTCCCTATTGGGGAATTTTAGTGATTCCAGAGGTGGTAGCCTATTTTATCCTTGCTTTCAATATTTACTGGTTTTACCAATCTTTAACTATTGTCTTAAGCGCCACCATATCACACCTTAAAATTCAGGCTTCAATAAATTACGATTGGATTGCCGATATAAAACAATTTCCCGACTGGAAAAAAGTCCACCACGTCATAATTATCACCACCTATAAAGAACCTCTTTATATCCTGGAACGAACTATTAATTCAATTGCTTCCCAAACTCTTGCCAAAGATCAAATAACGGTCTGTTTGGCCACTGAAGCGGCAGAGCCAGAGGTAGAGAGAAAAAAGAAGGTTGCTGATTTGAAAGAGAAATTCGGAAAAACCTTTGCTAACTTTTTTGTCACTGTCCACAAACTAACCATAGGCGAAGTGAAAGGAAAAGCATCAAATGCCCGTTTTGCAGCGATTTGGGTCAAGAAAGAAATGGTAGATAAAAGGAAAATGGATATTAATTACCTTACTGTTACCAGCTGTGATGCCGATCATAAATATCACCCGAATCATTTTGCTGTCCTTACCTATAAATTCCTGGACAACCCAAAAAGGTATCTTTATTTTTGGCAGGCAGCTATCATGTTTTACAACAATATCTGGGAATTACCGGCCCTGACCAGAGTACCTAATACTCTCGGATCTATCTGGAATATGTCCCAACTACCCCGGCGCGATAGACTAATAAATCAACAAAACTACTCACTTTCTTTTAAACTTCTAGACGAAGTAGGGTATTGGGACGCAGACAAAATTCCCGAAGATTGGGGAATATTTTTTAAGGCATTCTACAAGAAGAAAGGTAAAGTTGAAGTAGAACCAATTTATCTTCCTTTACATGTTGATGCCGCACTATCTACTTCTTTTTTCAAAACTATTAAAAACCAGTACGAACAATACAAACGTTGGGCTTGGGGCGTTTCGGATGATCCATGGATTATAAAAAACTACTTCCTAACACCAGGCATACCTTTTATAAATAAAACTATGAGAGTGGCCTGGGCTTTATGGTCACATTTTACCTGGCCAATCAGCTGGTTTATTATTACGATAGGTTTAACTGTCCCTACCTTAATTAACCCTGCTTTTGCCAGAACCACTCTAGGTTATACAGTTCCAAGATTATCCTCTTTTATCCTTACTATCGCCCTTGTTTTTTTAGTCATTATGCTTGTCTTTGACAAAATTTACAAACCTTCAAGGCCTAAGGGCTTCCCCCTTTGGCGGGCAGTAATCATGCCTTTGGAATTTGTCCTCATGCCTGTTGCCGGTTTTATCTTTACCGCCCTTCCGGGACTGGACGCTCATACACGCTTGATGCTAGGAAAATATATTCAATACAAGGTAACGGAAAAAGTTTAAATTTAACACAATGAGTTTGCTTCTTAAGAAGTAAACAAACTATATTGTCAAGAAGAAAAATTGGTCTGGGGAGGTAACCAAAAAAAGTATTGCACTAGATCTTGAAGAAGGAGTCTTTACTTGGGACAATCCCAAAAAAATTGCAGAAAGTTTAAAACGCTCTGCTGAAGAAAGCACTCGCAGAAAAGCTCCACCTTTCCAATCTGCGATAAGCATGCTTAATTTCTATATCAACCGAGCGGGAAGAAAATTATTCAGTCGGCACAACTAGCACAATTTGACTTAAGTTACAGAAATGCATTTGAAAACCTTAATTCGCCTTACCTTTTAAAACTCTTCTTCCAAGAACGAAAATTAAAGAAAAACTAAGTGCAATAACCCAGATTAAAATAATAAACTGCACTGGGGTATCTACTTGCAAAGCAACCAAATACCAAAGCAAGGTTCCCGGGATTGAGACCAAAACTGAGATAATAAAGTAAGGCCAAAACTTTATCTCGGTAAGTCCAGCAGCAAAAGATACAAAATCATGAATTGACCCCTGAAATATTCTTAAGACAATAAGTACTGTTAATCCGTAATTTCTGGCTAATTCATCAATCCTGTTGATATTATTTTCCCCGACAAATTTTCGTACTAAGTTCCTTCCCCAAATTCTCGCAACCCAAAAGTTAACAACAGTACTTATTGTGCTTGCGACTAAATTCAAAAACACAACCTTGTGTCCGAAAATATAAAAACCTGCAAAGACAATTGGTGAACCGGAGAGTGGAGCAATAATAAAAGTCAATAAAATCAGAAAAATATAAACCAAAGGTGCAAAAATTCCTGCACTTCCTATTAAATTCTCTATCGTTTGTTTGGGAACACTTACACTTATCCAAAAAAGCAAAACAAATAAGCACGCAGTAATCAAAAGTGGATAATATTTTTTTCTCATGAAGCCGTTTTACCTCTTAAGCTGTGTCTTAGAAAGAATAGGATCAATTTCAGTCGTACGGGGAAAAGTCCCTTGATAAATTATGCGGTATCTCACCAGTGGTGTTGTGGTGGGACACGAATCAGCAAGGAAATGACTATTAAGACAAATTAGTAAGAAAGTAACTTTCTCTTTCTATTATTTAACTCTGGGAACATTTAGTCCATTCTACTTTAATTAAAGTCGCTCCCATTTTCTGGACCAACCCTTTATCCACGGATTCGGCAAGAGGGATATACATAGTTTGTGCCTCACGAAACCACCTTGGAAATTTCTTTCTCGAAGGGTGACCTTTTGGAATATATGACCATGACATCATATTATCTAAATAATCGCAAGCCTTTATCGCTCTTGTATCAAAATCTTTTTTCATAATCTCCTGAAACTTTTTATACTTCTGCTGGTACTTGTTTAACTCCGTTTCGCTTAATTCCTTCCGCGTCAGATTACGAACCAACTCATAGGTTCTACTTCCAAATCCATCTTTTACATCTTTAAAAGTTAAGCTTGTATCCTCAACAGAATCATGAAGAATGGCGGCATAGACAACATCTCCAGTTTTTATATCCAACTCCTCTATTAATAAACTAGCAACCCTAAGGCAGTGTAAGATATAAGGACCTCCCTCGTCTCTTTTTTGTTTAATGTGATATCTCTTTGCTTGCCTATATGTCTCAACTATCTTATCCTTTTCTTTCTTTTTTAAACTGCTAACATTTTTTAGTAATCTTTTTTTTTGAAATTTAAAATCTAAAAAGGTGTCCATAGTTAAGGTTTTTCAATTTATGAAAACCTTGTCCACTCTTAGGCTAAATCTTTCAGCTTAATGACTGTAACTTTTGAAGCGGAAAGCTGCTCTTTGGAGTTTCTGATATTTTTGATATAAAACTCTCTTGCCATTAGCTTTTTATAATCATAAATTTTCTCTGTAAATTCGATTCCTAACAGATGGTCATATTCATGCTGTATAACTCTTCCTAAAATCCCGTTGCACTGCAGTTGAAATTTCTTCCCGTCTTCACCCCAAGCTTGAATAGTAAGCTCCCGAGGACGCTCAACCGGTCCGAAAAGATTTCCCTTTAGAACACTTCCGCATCCCTCATAAATCATATTTTTCTTTTCAGAGAACTTGGTAACTTTCGGATTAATATAAACTCTAACCTTGTCTGTAAATGACAACTTTCTAGCTTTTGTCTTTCTGGGTTGGGTAATAAATAGCTTATAATTCTCTCCAATTTGTGGCGCTGCCATTCCAATAAGGTCATTCTTCCTCATCGTGTCCTTTAAATCTTTAATAACTCTTTTAATCTTTGGGTCACCAAGGTCTTTTACAATCAGGTTTTCAGCTTTTAACCGAGGGTCACCGATTTGTATCGTCTTTCTGACAGCCATATTTTCCAGTATTATATCAGGTTTCGATTAAATAAATCAGAAGCCGCGGAGGAAATGGGTTCTTTAATAGAATAAAGAGAATTCTGAATTAAAAATAAAAGGAACAACCTCCAAAAAAGAGGATGCTCCCCAATATTTCCTGAAAATAGTTTGTACGTCTAAAGGAAGATCTTTCCAAAAATCTGGATTTGCAGCAAAATTTTCTATATATGACGTTAATAAATTAGAAATCATTACCTTCTTTTCGTGTTGAGTTTTCAAATTTAAGCCTCTTAAGTTCTTGTAGCTTTTTTTATTCATTCTTTGCCATGATAACAAACAGTATGTCTTACCATCTTGTGGAAACAAAGTAAAAAAGATTGGTCTTCCTTTGTCAGAAAGTCTTGATACGAAGTTAATTATATTTCCCTCAATATCTGTTTCAAGCTTGAAGCAAGAGGATGCCACTAGTAAATACTCCCCCTTAATAATTAGGGGCTCAGTTCGAATTAATTTGTATTTTTGTGTTCGAAAGTTCAAGTTAAAATTAATACGCAACTTTTCTAGTTCTTTTGTTCCTTTGGTAAAACCAATTTTAAAAAGTTTAATAAGTTCAAGTCCTTCCTTAGACAATGAAATTCTCCCGTTTACTCTTTCAAAATCTTCAGAACTTCTTATTTATTCCTCTAAGCTATCTTGCATCGCTTTACGAACGGTATATTCTCTAGCTACTGCCCGCATAGCAAATAAAAACTCTTGCAACAAATTTCCAACTTCGTAAGGGTGTGCATCAATTGGTTCAAATATTTTATCGTGTTCGTCACAAAAACCCGGAAAGGTTGTTGCCTTTGCTTTACCAGTTGGAAATAAATTAAAACTATCTTTACTATCGAGATTTTCCGTACTCATATACATAACCTCTCCATTTTTAGAAATTCTCTCTAAAACTCTAGCTCTTGAAAGAGAATGCGATTTTATGGTTCGATTGTTGCAACCTAAAATAAAACAATGTTTTGTCCGAATAAAAGATTGTTTTATCTTTTTATGTAAAAATTTTTGGAATTTTGCTCTTTCAGATAAGTTCATACAAAATTTTTATTATTCTTTTGTGGTCAATTTTACCTCGAAGCTGGATTGGGGGCAAATGTATGAAGTTATTTTCTTTGATCTACTAAACCGCCCATATAATTTGCTTTATAGACAAGATCACTTCCTTCTAAAATTTCTTCCTCGCCTGAATATCTTTCAACGTCCCCTTCCCATTTGTTTTTGTATGCATAATTATCTTTCTTAAATTCTTCTGGACCTCGGAAAGGATGTTCATCCGGCATTTTTTTTAAAGCTTCTTTGAGAATCGGATAAATTGTATTAGGATCAACCCCTTTTTTGACCCAACCATAATAAACCATCATCCAATAGGGACGCCCTTCTTTTGTGACAATAATTCTCCCATCGTAAGGTTCTCCTCCAAAAAAGTTGTCGTGTGATTTCCAAGGATCACTTTCAAAAACAATCGTTGTTGATCCATCTTTTTCTTTTGTCTAGGTTTTACTGTCACCGCCAGCATATCCCGCTTTATTGGATTCTACTAAAAACTCCGATAGTGACAATTTCTTACTCATCGATCTAATTTTACTCCGGAGCTAATTTGAAGACAAATTATTTTTCCTCATCTTAAATAAACTGACTTATTTCTTTACTCCTAAGTATTTTGTATGAAGAACAGTTGTTGATAAGGGCACGACTAACAAAATTCTCAAACCCTACATAAATAACTTTCTTCTTTTCAGAAATCGCTGTTTTAATAGCTGGAAGAAGATCTGTGTCAGATGAAATTAAATAAAATTCATCGTGCTCACTCTTTATTGCCCCTCGTACAATATCGACCGCAATTTGGACATCGACGCCTTTTTCGTGAAATTTTCCTTCTGACATTAACAAATAACCCAACTTGATTTCAACCCCTTGCTTTCTTAAATTTGAAAATAGAGACTGTTGATTTGAATATAATATTTGAGATTTTTTGTTTCCTGGGTATTTCCGAATCTCACCAACGTAATAAGTTATATCAACCCTTTTCCTGCCTGCAATGAAAGATGCTAAAGCTTTGTAGTTATAGTTTGTTAAATGAATTTTATTTTTTGATAATTTTTTTACCTTGTTGTAAAAATTACTTCCGTCAAATTGAACCAACACCTTGGGCATAATCTATTTTAGATCTCAATGTAAGCAAAGAAAACCCCCGGGTCGAAATGAACCGGGGGGAATTAGCAAATTAAGTGCGTTCTGTTGAGGTTTTAACTCAAACCTCAACAGATAGTAGCATATTTTTTCACTAAAAATCAATACCTTACCGAAGCAAAATTGAAGACAAATTACGCTATTCACTATTCGACTTTTCTGTTTTCTCTGAGTAAGCCCACCCAAATCTCGGAAAGTCAGGGAGTGTAGCGGAAAGATTTGGCTATTTGGTCAAGGTCAGAATAAAGAGATTCCGATTCTGTTGAAAAAACGTAAACCCAGTCATCAACATAGATATAATAAAACTTGGCATAAACAGTACCCCTCAGCTCCACTCGTGTCGCTGCAGGATAATTATTAACCATTAGTTCTTCTTTATCGGATATAATTTCTGTTTTATTTTTCTCATCCGCATCCTGAAGATACTCTCTCAGTGAATTGGAATCGTTTGCATTCCTACCCATCTGAATCAAGCCTTTACCACTGGTAAATTCCGTAGTTACCCATTTTTCAGTCACACTGTAATCTATTGGGATTTGAACAGCAAAATCTGATGCTGTAGATTGGAATGGTTTCAACTGAATCTCGGTTAGGCTGGGAGCTTTAGGTAATGTTGTTTCATCTCCGCTTTTACGAAAACTAAACCAATAGATAATTGTTAAGACGAAAATCACAAAGAAAATTAATAATATTCCCTTCTTTTTCATTCGTATCCGAATTCCAGATTACTATTATTGGTTTTTATAAACAAGAGCATAAGTCCCTGTTTTGTCTCTTTTTGGATATTTCCACTTCCGTCCAAAGTGTAAATCTCGCTTTTATCACCCTTTGCATTATATATAATTGCCAAGAGTGTTTTACTCTTATCATACCAATTTTGTAACAGGTAACTTAATTTTTTAGAATACCTATCCAATTTAAAAGCAGTTGAATAAAAGTTTCTCCCAAAAAAGATTGATGCACCTTCGTTGTAACGAATAGATTTGAAAGAAAAGATATCGTTTGTATCCGCACGCCTGAATTCACCTTCTAACTTCAACGTATTCCCGGCCTTATCTCTTAGAGTTATCAAATCCGGCCTCAGCCTGTAAGCAGATTTTACAAAAATAACCTCGACCTCGTTTTCATCAATCCCCAAAACT
>Ga0154976_139_pt1 | contig 21654 bp, 21 predicted proteins | sample RifCSPhighO2_01_FD_105944 | JGI IMG/M metagenome (GOLD analysis project Ga0154976, IMG submission 105944) | Candidatus Woesebacteria bacterium RIFCSPHIGHO2_01_FULL_38_10 | reverse complement strand
TGGCAACATCACCGACCAGATTTTTAACCGGCTCAACAACAGAAGGAGTAATATTTCTCCCAGTATCGGCCGCAGGAATTACTTTAGGGTGACCCCCCTCCATTACAGCCACAACCGAGTTGGTTGTTCCTAAGTCAATACCGACAATTTTTCCCATAAATCTAACAATTTTGAATTTTGAATTGCAATTTCAACATTAGGATCTCAGGCATATTCTTCTGCCATCTTTCTTTCCAAATCTTTTTTCTTCACCTCTTCGCCATAAACTTTCACCTTTGCTTCTCTTATAACTCCTCCGCCAGTAAACTGCCAGCCTGGCAAAACTTCCTCAGCTATCTCTCCTTTCCTTCCTCCTTTAACCATTTCTACTGCCTCATGTAAATTCTCGTCAAATTTCATCCCCCTTTCAACCTTAATTTTCTCAATCCCCTCCCCTTTTAATATCTTGGCAAACTCGCTGAGAATCATGGCAACTCCCGAATCCTTAAGATGCCTTTGAGCATCCTCAAGCATGTCAAAGATGGGAAGAACTTTTAAGACAATATTAATCGCAATTATTTTTCCAAGATCCTCTTTTTCTTTCTCAACTCTTTTTCTTAAGTTATCATAATCAGCCAAAGCTCTGGCTAGTTGATTTTTCAACTCATTAAGCTTAAGGCTGTCTTTTTCTTCCCTTTTTATTTTCTTATCTTTTCCCATCAATTTATCAGGCGCTTGTAATCTCCTGAAGTAGATTTCTAAAATACCTAAGAACAGGAATAACAGTTTTGTATCTTAATCTTTCCGGACCGACTATGGCTAAAGCACATTTTCTATCTTTTAGATCAAACCTTGTTCCTGCAATACTTATGTAGTTCAATCCCGCCCAGCCCAGCTCTTCTCCAAAGATAACTTCAACAGGAGAAGTTCCTGTCATCCTTTCAAAAAAAAGTTCATGAATTCTTCTGGCTTCCTCAACCAGGGAAAAAACATTGGAACTAAGTTCTAAATCGCTAAACTCCGGATAAAGAAAAAGGTTGGATAGACCTGCGTGCCAAGTCCTACCCTCATCCAAAGCCGCCAAAGACAAGCTTCCGGTTCTCTGAGCCAGAGACTGCACAGCTTCTCTCATTAATCTATGTATATTGCGTCTTGCAGACCAAACCTCCTCTTTTGTCTTAACTTCTTCGGCCAAACTCATTTGTTTTTCCTCCATCAACTGATTTATGTAGAATTTCATAGCTTGGGGAGTGGGAACTCTGCCAGAAGAGGTATGAGGTTGTCTCAGATAATTCAATTTCGTTAATGAAGCCATTTCGTTTCTTATGGTTGCTGGAGACACCCCAAGATTGTACTTTTTTTCCAAGGCTTCAGAACCAACTGGTTCGGCTTTGTCAATATATTCATCAATAAGAGTTTTTAATATATGTGTTTGTCTGGCTGTTAATCCGTCGCTCATATACCTACTCCTGCTCTAGGATTAGCAGAAGGTTACCACGAGTGCCAATTGGTGTCAAGAGTAAAATTAACTGTCTCCATCACCTACCGAAGGGTTCTAATAATGTCGGGAAGATGAGTTTTTTTGAAATTGGAGTAACTTTAAATCGGTTTCAACCTCCAAATAACCTTTCACCAATACTGCCGATAGCCTTTCTTATGCGCCCTTCTCCCTCTTTAAGGTGAACAGTTTTGTCACCAACCTCTACGCTTTCTTCGCCTGTCAAGCGATTTACCCTTATTGTAACAATATTACCTTCATTAACTTCATCTTGATACATTTCTCTTAATTCTTCTATTCTTCTGTCCGTGGCTTTAGATGCACCTTTTATTTTTTTAAGAACCATAAGCTCCTCTCTTTTGTTCTAATTTTAAGAAATATTAATATCTTTAAATTAATTTGCTTGTCTAAAATTTCGCTTTATTTGGACTAAAATGTATAATTTGGACAATTATTTGAAAAACATGACAATTACGAATGCTAAAGAAAAAATACTGCCTAAATCTAGGCTAAAAGGAAATATAACAATTTTGACAACACCGATAACTCCCATAAAAAAGAAGTTATTAAGTGAAGTTTTAGAACTGGTTGATAATCAAACAGCGAGTTTTTGCTATTTTGATCTTAAAGAACTACCGCAGGTTTCTTTGGTACCCATCTATCAAACTTGGTTATGGACTGTGGGGGAAAAGACTGAAGAGACCAATCCAATTTTCTTATTGGCAAGTCTAAAAAAGAAATTAAAGGAGCTTGCAAGAAAAAAAGTGATAACGCTTATATTTAATCTACAGATTATATATTCTTTGTATGAAAGTTTTTTTACTAATTTAGAAAGTCTGGTTGAAGAAATAGATAATTTGTGCTTCATTTTTCATTTTGCTGAAAATATCAAAACCGAAAGAATAAAAAAACAGCTTGGTGAATGTTATATCCCATTCGAAAAAATTAAGTATTATCCGCTACCGGAAAACTATAAACCAAAAAGCGTAGAAAAATTTTTTTACCAGTTGGCAGAAAATGAACAGATAATATTAAGACAAATATTTAGAAAAAGATTCAAAGAAAAGCCTAGCATCAGTGATAACCTTGATTATCTTTTAAAAACTGAGGTTATAAGAAATAGAAGAAATGACTATGTAATAACCTGTAGATGGCTGGAAAAATTTTTACTGGATGAAGGAATAAATCTGGTCGGGGAGTTTAAATTAGTGAAAAAAAGAATATTTTTTGCTGGTGAAGATTTATCAGACAAACTTAGCAAGAAGGAAAATAAGTTAGTTGCCTTTTTAGTAAAAAATAAAGGGAAATTGCTAAGCAGGGATTGTGTCGGAGAGATATTATGGGGAAACGAATGGGTTAATAAAAGTGAATGGGCTTTGGATAAAACCGTCTCAAGATTAAGAATAAAATTAAGAATCTTATGTGGAGACAGTAATATCAAAGTAATTAAAAAGGGGGGAATAGTTTTAGAAACGGACAAAAAAAATATTAAATCCAAAAAAAATCAAATTATAAAAACAAAAGGATTATTGTTCAAAAAAATTGCCTATGATAAAGAGAGTCTAAATTATTACCTTAACCTATTTCCCAAAAGGAAAGTTAATAAATATTTATACTCAGCTTTACCAAAGACAGAAAATGAGATTAATCTTTGGTTAATGAATCTAACAGCTAATTCGAGCTTTAATTATTATATGGTTTTTTGGCAAGGAAAAAGAATAGGCCATGTTGGATTAAAAAATATTAGGCTAAGAACAAAAACAGCTTATTTGGGGACTTTTCTTTATCCAAACAAGTTATGGTATAAGCCCGGAAAAAGGGTTTTAAAATTTATTCTCAAGAAAGCCAAAGAAAAAGGATTGAGAGTAATTAGCTACGACCTGGAAAAAACAAATTTCAGAGAAAAAAGATTAGCGTTGGAAAATAGTTTTGGACAAATGCCAGGAAAAGAAGGAAAACTTAGGCTGGAGTTATGATCTTTATCTCTCAGACTTTTTATTTCAAGCATTCGCGAATACCCAGCTTAGCTGGGATACGTGCCTGCGCAGGCAGGAGCGAATGCAGAGAAACAAATGGTTCGGCCATGCTTACTATCTCTTCGAGAGCCTGAGGGCTTCCTCAGAGCCTCGAACGGCCTGAGCTTGCCGAAGGACTTGTTGAACCCAAAGGGCGAGAATACCGAGAACTCTTAGCCCTTGGTAGTTTATTCTGAAGCCGAATCTGTTGGTGTTGGGGTAACTGGCTCTTGCTCTTCCGGAATTGGGGCAAGTCTGCGCTTCAGCAGCACTCTTCTTACCAATTTATAAAATGTCCAAACTTGATCGTTTTTTAGAATAAGCGATACCCCCAAATAAACTAATGCTCCTACCAGAGAGACAACGAAAGTCAAAATCAAAAGATTGGCAGTATATCTTGTATCCAGCACAAATCTTTCAAAAGGAATTGTTTTAGTACTTTCCAACTTCCCTAGAAAAGAAAGCCGTTTTACCCAAACAGATCTATCGAAAATTTTAAGTATCGAAAACATCACGCTCCCTGAACAAAATGCAGCTAATAGTGACTTGGCAATCGGAAATATTACTTTGATAAATAAACCGCCTTCTATCTTTTTATTGATAAGATAAAAAAGGGTAATTGCCTGAAAGGCTGACCCTATGGAAAAGGCCACTGCTAATCCCCAAACATCAAACCTCAAAATTTTAATAAAAATAAAATCCCCCAATACTATTAATAAAATAGAAATTATTGAGACGATAACAGGAGTTTTAGTATCATGAAGAGCATAAAAACCTCTGGCTAAAAGTGTGCTTCCTGCCTGAAAACCAATTCCTATTGCAAAAGCACTTACCACATAACCTGTTTGGACAGTTGCTTCCCAACTAAAAATATCTGTTCCGTAAACCAGTCTCACAATTGGAATCCTCAGGACTATAAAGACGAAAGTGATTGGGATTAGTAAAAAAAGCATTTCATAAAGCGAATTAAAAAGGATTCTTCTGAAATTAGTTTTGGAACCAGCTTCACTGGAAAGAGCGGGGAGCGCTGCTTTGGCAATCGAAGTGCCAAAAATTCCAATGGGAAGAAGTTGTAAAGTATTTCCAAAGGTGTAATAGGTGTATGCTGATTTTGAGATTAATGAGGAGAAAAAAAGCTCTGCTACCTTTGAAAACTGCAGGAAGACAACTTCAATCATCCTGGGATAGGCAAGCTTGCCTATTCTTTTAACCGCATCGTTAATCTGGATGGCTGGTTTAAACCTAAATCCAAGCTTTATTGCCAAGGGAAGTTGAATCATAAAATGTAAAAAGGCTCCGATCACAACTCCGAAAGCGGGTGCGAAAAGACCAAACCTTGATGACAAAAAAAAGGTTCCAAGTATAATCCCTAGGTTGTAAAAAAGAGGAGCTAAAGCAGGAACCAAAAAGCGTCTTAAAGATTCCAAAACCCCTGTCAAAACGTAAGAAATAACAAAAAAACCTTGAGCTGCAAATAAAACTCTGGCTAGCCTAGCTACCGTATCTATCTCAGTGGTTTCAAACCCGGGAGCAAATAGGGCGTAAATTTTGTCAGCAGATAAACCCAGTAAAAAGGAAAATACAATAAAAACCAAAAGTCCCAAGTTAACCACGTAACTTGCCACATCCCAAGCACTTTCGCTACCTTTCTTTAAACTGCGGGTAAAAACAGGAATAAAAGCAGAGGAAAATGTTCCAAAAACCAGAACTTCAAAAACAAGATCGGGAAGCCTAAATGCGGCAAAAAATAAGGAAAGCTCACTTGCAGTAAAAAAATGAGCCAGCACTCTCTGGCGAACCAGTCCCAAAACCCGAGAGACGATGACCATGAACATAATAATAGTCGCAGCTGACAGGACCGAGTTTTGCGGGGAAGTAAAAATCTTTTTCCCTTTTGATAAAATCTTTCCTTTGGACAAAAACTTACTTACCATAAGAGCAAAGAATTGATATTTAAAACTTATTGAATTATACTCACAACATGCCCGTAACCAAAACAGCAAAAAGAGCACTAAGAAGTTCAAAGAGAAAACAGGAAGTAAATAAAAAAGTATCTTCCAGAATGGAAATTGCCGTAAGATTGGCAAAAAAACTAAAATCCGCTAAAGCCATTCGTGAAGCAATTTCACTGGTCGACCGTGTAACAAAGAAAAAACTAATTCACAAAAACAAAGCCGCCCATCTGAAAAGTAAGTTGTCGAAACTCTTAATGAAGAAAACAACCAAATCTGACTTTAAATCAAAAAAGAAATAGGATTATTTTAAACTTCAAGAGAACTAACTTAATAACTTAAAAGGTAAGGTTTCTTAATTACTATCCCTATTTCTCACGACCTAAAAATTGATCTTCCATAAAGAAAAGAAAACCTCCATCTTCTTTCTCAACCACATTTCCTTGAACACCTTCAATATTAACTGGAATAGGAACTCTTAAGCCACAAGCCTTAGGATGACCCTTGCTAAATTCGTCTAACTTCTCTCGCATCTTCTTTAAAACATTTCTATCTGTAAAGATTCTCAAAGCCTTCTCTTCCTCGTCTGGTACTCGCGGATGCGACCAACTAGCCGAAGGCGATAAAACCACCACCAAAGAATCGCCTATCTTGATACATGTTCTTTCCCCCTCCTCCTTACCAAATCTTTCTCTAAATACTGCCCGTTCCATTTTCCATTTAAGTAGTTAGTCCGTACTTGGAATTCTCAAAACTCTAATTCTGAAATGTCCATCCAAATCTTTCTCTGATGCAACTTCAACTTCATACCCCGGTACACACTTAGCCTTAATTTGATCAGCTGCAAATGACAAACGCCCCGTTCTCGAAAAAGTTCCTAATTACCTCAAATACTCGCAAATCTCAGTTGTTACATTACCTTGCTGCTCTAACCCCCTGACTATCTCTCCCAACAACCGCCATTTTTTTCTCTCACTCATGATTACTCCAACCGTTGCCAGTTTATTGTAAAATACGTTAAAAACTTGCTAAGATCTCGACAAAATTATGACAATCCCAAAAACGACCTGGCATCACTCAAAAAAATCTGAAGCCTTACGCTTATTAGAAACTGCTCACTCAATCCAAAATCACTTTTACCAAACGCAAGAATTTCTAGTTCTTCCGGAACTTGTTAAGAATAATCCGAAAGTAGTTTATTTTCCCAACCTTGATTATTATAAGATCGAGGATTTTTGGAAAAAAGCGAAAAAATTTCCTGATACTTACAGACAAAAAAGTGGTTCTTTTATTAGTAAACTCGCAAGCATGATGACTGAAGATATGCCTAAAACTTTTGTTGAAACGCAGAAAAAGTGGATGAGGATTGAAAAGGGTTTTTGGAAAATTATCTCAGCACTTCTTGTTCCAAGCCCATTTGCGAATAAAAAAATAAAATTTATCTTAACTCGTTTCGGAACGATATGCTCCGACTACACTTATTACTTGAAACGGAAGAATGTAATCGAATTGTACCTACGGGCAGATGCTGATATCTCAAATATTGCCGAGGCACTTTTTATTTACGCACTCAACATTTTAACCCCCGAGAAATACTCTTTCACTGAAAGAGAAGCAATTATTGATTTTTACTTGACAAGAACTTCACTTGCAAAGCTTTTTCCAAACTATAAACCAACCCTTGATTCGCTTCGCTCAACACAACAGGCACAACTTACTAAACAATCGGAAAACTATTTAAGAAAATTTGGTTTTCCTAAAAAACAAGTCTTTACACAAAAAGGTAACTGTTTGTTTATTGATGATAGACCGTTTCATCTTACAAAAAATGAGTCGAAGCTATTCAAACTTCTTATCCAAAAAAGAAAAAGCCTTGTTAATTACGATGAATTTGCCGAAGTTCTTTGGGGGAAAGATTCATACGATAAATTCTCACTTTCCGCTATTACAAAAACTGTCGAAAGAGTCAGAAAAAAGATAAAATCTAGAGGAATTCACAAAGATGTCATCCAAGCTCAAAAAGGTCAAGGTTATATACTTTTGGATTAGCTTAGGAAATTATTCCTTCCACTCTTCATGCAAGACTTTTTGTATGTTATATTGGGTAAAAGGATAGAAGAGTCAAGTTGAACAGGTATGTTTTCTTTTACCCTAACTTTATGACTGCTCAAAAAAATTTAGACCAAATAAATTTACTACCGCAAAAGGATTTTGCCTCAACAACCGCAGGTAGAATTCTTGCCTGGATATTGTCAACTTTCAGAATAATCGTAATTGTTACAGAAATAATTGTTATGATTGCCTTTTTGTCCCGCTTTTGGTTAGATGCACAAAACACTGATCTCACTGAAGAAATCGAAGAAAAACAGGCGGTTATTGCCGCCTCTCTAGGCTTTGAAAATAAATTTAAAAATACCCAGGATAGACTAAAAATCTTCTCTGAATTAACTGAAAAAAGTGGATTGACAGCAAAGACAATTAATGAAGTTAGGATACATCTTCCGGATGATCTTTTACTGACTTCTGTTGGTTTTTCTGAAGACAGTTTATTTTTGATGGAGGGAGTGACGCCTAATGAAAAAAGTATTCAACAATTAATTGTCAACTTGCAATCAACCAAGCTCTTTAAAAATGTAGACTTAGAAGAAATAGAAACTGATATCGAAAGCCCAAGTCTTTTAAAATTTAAGATTGCCAGCATTTTACTAAACCAATAAACTCGCCTCAGGGTGCCAAAACGAGCCTTTGAATATGCGAGTTTTGAAAAAAGCCTATATGAGACCGACAGATTGGAAAAAAAATTACGTAAGGTATAGATCCTACTTTTTAGACATTGCCGGCAGGTACAAAGAAAGAACGGACATTAGAGTTTACCTTGAAATACTTTTATCCTTGACCACAATTTCCATTTTTTCCATATTTGCTCTTCGCCCCACCCTTTTAACAATAGGGGGACTGATAAAGGACATAGAGGCAAAAAAGGCTACTTTAGTAAAGATGGATGAAAAAATGAAAAATCTAAGTCAAGCCCAAAATCTTTATGACCAAGAAAGAGAAAAAATCACTCTTCTGGAAATAGCAATTCCTCCCAACCCTTCTCCCAACATTTTTCTAAGACAAATTGAAGGTCTTGCTAGTAAACACCCTGTTGTAGTTGAAAAAATCACTTTGGGAAAGTCGACCATTTTAGGAACAGAAGACATCTCTGATCCTGAAACAAAGTCTAGTCTAAGCAGTTTAGGGGCTAAAGAAATACCACTTTTAATAATGGTAGAAACTCCCATTGAGGAGTATATTCCAATTTATAACTTCTTAAGCGACATCGAAAATCTACAAAGACCCCTGAAGATAGATAAACTAACTCTTTCTCTGGGTAAAAAAGAAGGGGGGGAAACCTTAGTGCTTTTAATTGATGGGAAGATTTTTTACTTTTCCAATCTAAAAGAATTACCATGAAAAAACCCAAAGCACCCCGCCTGGTCACGGTTTCAGTCTTGACAACCATAACAATTATCTTTTGGGTCTTTTATGGTCTTTACGAACTTCTCACTTCAGAACCTTCACTTAATATTCCTCCGGAAATTTTGTCTCCTATATCACCGACTCTTGATATCAACTCTTTAGATAAACTTCAGCAAAGAATTTTCTTTGAGCAAGGACAAACTATAATTACCCCAGGCATTTCCGAAAACCCTTCTCCCACTCCTTCACCTCAGGCTGAAGAAATAACTTTGACACCGACGGGAACACCAACCGAATAAGCTTTGGAGCAAATCCCTCGCCGTTGACTTGGCATTTAACAATACTTATGATTAATCAATTAAGTTTTTCTTACCAAGATGGATGACAACACAAAGATAAATACCCCACTTAAAGTAACTGGTACAGATAAAGGCGGTAATTCCAACCAACCTGTATCAAACCAACCTCCAATAAATCAAAATACCGATTTTCCATTCAGTTCAGGCAGTTCAGAAACCACAGACACACTAACATCTACCCCAGTAGTATCTTCTCCGGATGAGAAAAATACTAATAGTAATCCTCAAGAAATGCCTAAGTCTAATTTAGACAAACCTGAAACAGTCATTACATCCCAACACGTTCCAGAAAAATATGGTGGCAGAAAAGTCATTGCAACTATTTTTGGAATATTGCTTCTTATCGGAGGCGTTGCTGCAGGAGTCTATTCAGTAATGAATCAGAAGTTGACTCGCACCGATGCCTGGGATTGCTCAATTTACGAGTTTAAGGTAAGTCAGGATGGAGTGGTTTCAGTTAAAAACGGATTTCACAAAAAGGCGCCCGGACAAAAAGCTGACATTTACATAAATGGCAACCTTGTCAAAACATGTGACGTTCCAGCAATCAATCCGGGTGATACAGTCCCCATTTGCGCTGTTGCTGGTTTTGAAGTTGGCAATTTCACCTGGAAGGTAATTGGGTCAGAAGACTGCGAGGATGAGGGGAGTCATCAAACTACTCCAACACCTACTTTTACTCCAACACCAACCGAATCTCTCACTACCACTCCCACCCCCCCTGAAATTGGAGCTGGGTGCCATAATGTCAAAGCTTTCGATAATAATTGGAATGAACTGACTTCAAGCCAACTTTCACAGCTTAAGACAGGAGACAGCATCAGATTCACTATTGGAGGAACTACCGATCAAGGTGCTTTCGATAAAGCCAGGTTTAAAATAAATGGAGTTGTAAGACCAGAAGTTAGCAATAAAAAACCGGCAAGCGACGAGTTTTACGATGAGTTTATAATCCCCGAGGGAACAGAAAGTTTTACAGTAGAGGCACAGATTAACCATAGTCAGCTTGGCTGGCTCTGAAAATAAAACATGAGAGAATTTTTTAAAGGCAAACTTGTAACTGGTCTGGTTGTTGTTGCAACAGTTATACTTGCGGCTGTTGCAATATTTACTGCTCTAAGACTTTATAACTTAAGAAAAGAATCTGTCACCCCCACAACTCCCAGCGAACCTTTTGCCTGGGATTGCAAAAAGTATATTTTCTCACTCAACCAAAACGGGCAGGTTAAGGTGGAAAACAAATCCGAAAAAACCGGCCCCGCCCAAAAAGCTAAGGTTTTTATAAATAATAATCTGGTTGCAACATTTGATGTTCCCAACCTTCCGGCTGGACAATCTACCAACATTGGAACTGTTACAGTTCCCCAGGGAGAAACATTTAGTTGGAAAGTGGTTGGTTTGAAGGATTGTCAGAACACAGGAACCATAACCTTAGAATCACAAGCCTGTGGATCCTTGGCTTTCAGCCTTTCAACTCCAACTGGGACCCCAACTGGTGCACCGACTTCAACCCCTACTGAAAGCCCAACATCAACACCGACTTCAACTCTCTCGCCAACAGAAACTCCCTCTGGCGGTGCAAGCCCAACCCCGACCGAAACCCAAGGCCCAACGTCAACTCCTTTACCCACAGTAACTAAAATAACCGCTGCTTCTCCAACTCCAAACGGCGAAACATTACCTGACGCTGGAATCGGTATGCCAACAATTTTAGGCGTTTCTTTAGGCGTACTTCTAATAGTTTTTGCTTTGGCTTTAGCGCTCTAGTTAAAAACCAAAATAACCTGTGAATGTTATACTTCAAAAAATGAAGTTGGTGAAGATAAACCGCCTTTTAAATCCGCTCTACCTTTTAATAATAATATCAATCGGCGCAGTTTTACGCTTTTACAAATTAGACTGGGGAGAGGGATATTTTTTTCATCCTGATGAATATCACCTAACAATCTCCGTTAACCAACTTTCATATCCATCCCAAATGCACCCGCATCTTTTCTCTTACGGTTCATTTCCAGTCTATTTAATTTACTTCACAAAGCTCATTTTCAACCTCGAAACTTCCCCTTTTCTTATCGGAAGATTCTATTCCGCACTTTTTTCCACACTGACAATAGTGGTTATCTATAAAATTTCACTTGAGTTATTTAAAGAAAGAAAAAATTACGCCTACTTATCAACTTTTTTTGTAGCAATAACACCTGGGCTAATTCAACAAGCACACTTTTCAACACCTGAATCAAACCTAACTTTTTTCTTAATGATAACCTTATTACTCCTTATTAAATGGTTTGAAAAAGATAAATTAAAATACTATCTAGCCTCGGCATCCAGCCTAGGAGTGGCAGCTGGAACAAAGATAGTTGCAACTACATTCCTCCCATTGGCATTGCTTTCACCGTTTATAAAAGTGTTAGAAATAAAGGGACTACTCAGAAAAATCTTTGCTTTAATAAAATCATATTTCAGCTCGTCAATATTTATTTTAATCACTTTTTTATCTTTCTTTATTGTATTTCCTTATGCAATCCTTGATTTTAAAGGACTTAGGTCTTCTATGAATTATGAATTTGCGGTCGCCTCAGGAAAACAAATTGTTTTTTATAACCGAGCTTTTATTGGAACAAAACCAATACTTTTTCAGTTAACAAAAATTCTTCCTTATGCCCTTGGAATTCCGCTGCTAATCTTTGGAATAGCAGGTTTTTTAATTATGTCAATTCATCTAGTAGATGATTCAATTAATAAAAGAAGAATTAACTCAATTTTACTCGCGATCTTATCTTCCTTTCTTTTTTTCTTTCTACCAAATGCACTACTTTATGCCAAATGGACAAGATTTATCGCTCCGACATTTCCGTTTTTTTCAATCTTCGCGGCATACGCGTTTTACCAACTCTTTCTAAAATCCCAAAACTCGCCAATAATATCACTTTTTCTAAAAGCGCTCGCTATCCTCTTAATGGTATCTACTTCTGTCTGGACGCTCTCCTTTTGGTCAATATACTCCCACCAAGATTCAAGAATTAGTGCAACAGGATGGATAAACAAAAATATTCCTAAAAATTCCTATATCCTCACTGAAACAGGTAATACGCTTGAAGCACCACTAACAGGAGAATATACAAAAATTCCTTTTGACTTTTATAATTTAGATGAAAGGTATGAATTAAAAAATGAGCTGGTCGATCATTTGGTAAAATCAGACTATTTTATTATTCAAAGCCGAAGAATCTTTATTAATCACCAAAACCAACCATATCAATTTCCTTTAACGTCAAGGTTTTATGATCTTTTGTTTTCAGAACAGTTAGGATTTGAAAAGATCCAAGAATTCAATTCCTATCCCCAACTTAGCATTGGTCATTTATCATTTGTCATTCCTGATGAGCTTGCCGAGGAAACTTGGTCTGTCTTTGACCACCCGGTAATTAGGGTTTACAAAAAGGTTAATCCCAAGGAAGCATTAGAATATGAAAAGTTACTTGAAATATAAAAATTTATATGCATCACTTGTCTTATTAGTTATATTACTCTTTGCTTTTTTCCTCCGGTTATACGGCATTAACTGGGATCAAAACCAACACCTCCATCCCGACGAGAGATTTTTAACAATGGTTACTCAAGCAGTAAGCTGGCCTAAAAGTTTGTCCGAGTATTTGGATACTAACTTATCTCCCCTTAACCCTCACAATAACAACTTCGGATTTTATGTATACGGCACATTTCCCTTATTTTTTGTAAAAGCAGTTGCTGAATTTATAGGAAAGGCTGACTACAATTCCCTAACTTTAACAGGTCGTCTAATCTCTGCAACTCTAGACACACTAACCGCATTTCTTGTTTTCCTAATAACCTTTAAAATTACAAAACGCTGGATAACTTCTATCTTTAGTCTTTTTATCTACACATTTTCCGTCTTGCCAATTCAACTTTCTCACTACTTTACAGTTGATCCGTTCTTAGTCTTTTTTAGCACACTCACATTCCTTTTAATTCTACATTTAAAAGAACACGAAAAAATAACATCAATTTTACTTACAAGTGTCCTTGCTGGTATGTCGTTCGGACTTGCCTTCGCATCCAAAATCCAAGTTCTACTTTTTCTCCCCACATTATTAATTGGGATAATACTTTTACCTAAAAAGAGGGATCTACTGGGTATCCTTTTGAGCCTTAGTGTTTTTATTACATCGGCATTCTTTAGCATACGTTTAGCACAGCCATACCTTTTTGCCGAAGATAGCCTTTTATCTCTAAAGCTAAACACAAAGACCCTTGATAATTGGAAGGAACTAAATAACCAGTATAGTGAAAAAACATATAGAGATAACATATCCATCTATTTCCCTCCTGCCACCATTTTTATCAATGCAAAAGATTACCTTTTCCCATTAGAAAATATTATCCTCTGGGGCTCTGGTATACCCTTGGGGCTAACTTACATTATTGCTTTGATCTTCCTATCCTTCAAAAGTTTGAAACACATTCAAAAATCTTCGAACTGGCCCATACTCTTAATTATCTTTTGGATATCTTATTTCTTCCTATATCAAGGACAAGTTTTTGCAAAGTATTTAAGATATTTCTATATAATTTATCCTTTCCTCTCAATAGTTGCCGCGCTTTTTCTCACTGAATTGAAAGGAAACAAAACTGGGAAATTCGTAACCTTGCTAATTCTTTTACCAACTGTCATCTGGGCCCTCTCATTTATGTCCATTTACTCAAGGGGGCATTCTCGAATAAAAGCGTCTGAGTGGATATACCGAAATATCCCAGCAAAGTCCTACCTCACACATGAACACTGGGACGACATGCTTCCTCTCTGCATCAAAAGTCATCCGTGTGGAAATTATTACAATCACATAGAACTACCACTCTATGATACGGATACAGAAGAAAAGTGGATTAAAATAAAAGAAAAGTTAGATAAGGCAGAATACATCATTTTATCAAGTAACAGGCTTTATGGCTCCATCATGACTGTTCCTGACCGTTATCCCAAAACGAGTAAATACTTTGAATCTTTATTCGATGCCTCGCTGGGTTTTGTGAAAGTAGCAGAATTTACCTCCAGGCCTACCATTCCATTCTTTAGAAGTATCTGCATAACCCCCCCTTGGACCTGGTATGGAAAGATTGCAAGAAAACTTCAGGAGTGTGACAGTGACAGTATCTCTTTCGTCGATGATTATGCTGACGAAAGTTTCACTGTTTATGACCACCCAAAGGTATTAATTTTTAAAAAGACGAATGAAAATCCTTAGCAGGCAAAACATCATCGTTCCCATCCTTATTGTTATTCTGGGTTTTAGTATCAGAGTATATAATCTCGCTATTCTTCCTTCAGGATTCTTTGCAGATGAAGCTTCGGTTGGCTACAACGCCTATAGCATTCTGGTTAAGGGAAGGGATGAGTATGGAACTAGTTTTCCTCTTTTTTTTCGCGCCTTTGGAGAATATAAAAACCCCATCCAAATTTATACAACAGTTCCTTTTATTGCTCTATTTGGTCTTAACGAATTTGCAGTCCGACTACCTTCTGTAATGTTTGGCACCTTGAGTATTGCCGGCCTTTACCTTTTAATTAAACAGCTCCTTGAAAAGAGAAAGGCTGCTTTTGCTATCGCATCCTTTTCCTCTTTGTTTCTTGCTATTTCACCATGGCACGTCCATTTAAGTAGGGTTGCCCTTGAAGGTCAGTTGGCATTTGTATGCTTCACAGTTTTTGCTACATATTTTTTTCTCAAAGCACGCTTTTATCCAAGAGATCTCTTTTTAAGCATGTTGTTTTTTACATTAGCTTTGTATAGCTATTTTCCAGCAAGAATTTTCATACCTCTTTTTGTCTTAAGTCTAGTAATAATCTACTACCGACAGCTTTTACAAAACACAAAAACTTCTTTAACAGTCGGTACTTTGTTTTTTTTACTTCTTCTACCCCTTAGCTTGCATCTACTATCAAAGCAAGGTTTGTCCCGTTGGAAACAGGTGAGTATCTTCTCAAATCCACCTCAAAACACTACAACTATAAAGCATATCGTAAAAAACTACATTAGCCACTTCTCGTTAAATTTTCTCTTTTTAAAAGGAGATATTGATATGCCTGGACAATTTATTACTCGTCATTCAATACGAGGTATGGGAGAGCTTTATCTTTTTCAATTTCCCCTTATTATGATTGCAGTTTTCTATCTTCTGAAGAATAAATGGGGGTCTGTTGCCCCAGTTTTGCTTGTTTGGCTTTTTCTCTATCCTAGTGGAAGTATGCTTACTGCTGATTCAACTGTTCAGGCAACAAGGTCGATCATTGGAGTTGTTCCTTTTCAGGTTCTTTCTGGCATTGGTTTATTTTTCCTCGGAAAACGCTTTAAAAAGATAGATTTAGGTTCTTCTTTTTTAAAGTTAGGCTTTTTCCGTTACTTCTTCCCCCCAATTTTATTGACAACTCTTATTCTTTTCTCTTTTTTTCGTTACCTTAATTTGTATTTTCAAGAATACAACCTTTATAGTTCCGACTTCTGGGGTTGGCAATATGGGGCCAGAGATATTGTACAATTTTTTGATACTCACCGGATAGAATATAGCGATTTAGTAATGGCGCCTGAATTTAATGCTCCTGAAATATTTTTCAAATTCTATGCACCCAACTCATGTCTAAAATGTCGAATAGGACTTCCTGACAATTTTTATAACCCCTCTAGAAAACAGCTTTTTGCCCTTTCTCCAACTTACCTTTCAAACAATCAGGTTCTGAAATTTAAAATAAAAAAGACAATCTATTACCCTAATAAAACTATAGCTTTTCAAATAGGAGAAATAGTACAATAATTCTGCCACATTCAAAGCAGCAGATATGAAAATAGGATTCGACTTAGATGGGATTTTTATTGATAAGCCACCCTTTATTCCTAAAAAACTCATCGACCGACTGTATGGAAGTTACGATCATGGGCTCTCCTATAGATTTCCTTCCAAGCCTGAACAGTGGATTAGAAATATAACGCACATTAGCCTGTTTCGGCCGGCAATATGGGAAAATATACAAAAAATAAAAAGTACATGCACACAAAATGCTCATCATTATTATCTTATTTCAAGCAGATTTGGTTTTTTAAAAGCAAGAACAGAGTATCTTCTCAACAAATACGAATTGTCGGGAATTTTTGCTAATATTTATTTAAATTTCAATAATGAAGAGCCGCACATTTTCAAGGAAAACATACTGAAAAAACTCAGGTTCGATCGCTATATCGATGATGATTTACCACTCCTTGAATTTCTTGCAAAACATAACCCTAAGATTGTGTTTTTTTGGCTTAATAAAAAGAGTAATCTTAGACTATTGGGTAATCTCATTACCACCACAAATCTTCAAGCCATCCTAAAGTGATCCAGAAAATTTGTGTCGTCCTCAAAATGTTTCTTCTAAATATATTGCTAAGTCAAAAATCCAGAATTTATCCATAGATGTTCAATCAAGACCTTATATTTATTCTTCGCTGATGGCTTCTTCTCTTCCTTGTGGGTGCGGGGGGGTTCCTTTTGTTTCAATTATCTTTAGGCATTTTACAAATGTAGGGTTTGGCTTTTCAAAAACTTTCGGCTTTTTAGTAATCTCCTATATCTCCTTTCTTCGTGTCACTTTTAAAATTGTTCCCTTTAAAGAAGGCTTTCTATACACCCTTCTTCTTGCTTACCTACTTATTAATCTTGCCATCTTTATTAAAAATAAAAAAGAAATAACCGGTCTTCTTCAAAAGAATCTAGGTTTTATTATTTTCAGGAGGTCTTATTCTCTACCGGATTTCTCGGTTCTACTAACTTACCCATCTTTGTTGCCCTAACTACACACCTTGCACCTGGGATGTTAGTGCAAACCACCGGAGTACCCAAAAGCATTGCTTCCACCTGAGCCGAAGGAAAGCAATCTATTCTTGAGGGTTGCACTAATAAAGAAAGAGATTTGTAGAAACATGCTAAATCTTTTGAGTTTTTCAAAGGACCTAGAAGGGTGATATCTTTTCTATTTTTTTGCAAACTCAATGTTTTTTTTAATTGGAGGGCGGAAAAGATGATGATGACTAAAACTTCTTATTAACCTTTCAATCTTTGTGGTCGGCATTCTATACGAAAGTTTTTTGTTGTTTCTGTGAGACCTATATAACCATTCAATTACTTTTCTTGGAATAAAAGGCGGTTTGTTAATAAACACACCATCAAGGTCAAATGCAATTTTTTTAATTTTCCTCTTTGATCTCATTAAGTAGGGTTATTATACTGTAAGACATGGGAGGTGACTTAGTCTATATTTTATGGTGGTGGTGGTGGTTTTTCCTAATTGGGATTGTAAGTATTCCACTGACTTTTATTATCTTTAAAAGATTTTTTGATCTTGGTTATGGACTTTCCAAAACAATCGGTTTTTTAGTGATTGCATATTTAGTTTTTGTTTCAGGAACCTTGCATCTTTTACCCATTACCGACACAGCCATCTATTTCACCCTTTTAGTTTATCTTGGCCTCAACGTCTATTTATTCAATCAAAACAAAAAGACTTTGCTCGATCATCTCTCCAAAAATCTAAAAATTTTAATCTGGCAAGAAATTTTATTTACCATTGGACTTTTGTTCTGGTCATTTGTCCGCGCCCACCAACCGGATATTAATGGACTTGAAAAATTTATGGACTTTGGCTTTATCAACTCGGCACTCCGGACAAAATATCTTCCCCCAGCTGATATATGGTTTTCTGGAAGTACCATTAATTATTACTGGTTCGGGCATTACTTCACCGCAATAATAACCAAGATTACCCAGATTCCTTCATATATTACCTATAACCTCATGATTGCCTCAATCTTTGGACTTACTCTTACATCAGCTTTTTCTATCGCATCAACTCTGGCAAGACAAATCAAACCAAAATTTGAAAAACGAAAAGTAATCTTGGCAGGCTTAATATCTGCAATACTTCTAACCCTTGGTGGTAACTTCCACACGCCAATTTACGTTCTTAAACAAGGCCGTGATAAATATTGGTATCCTGATGCAACAAGGTTTATTGGCTATAATCCTGACGTTGAAGACAAAACCATTCACGAATTTCCCCATTACTCATTCGTTGTTTCTGATCTCCACGCACACCTTATTAATTTACCCTTCGTTCTTTTGTATATTGCCTTACTTTTAAATTATGTCACCACTAAAAACACAAAGAAGCTATCACAAGTAGCACAAGTATCACAGGTAGGAAAAAGGCTAGGAAAAAAGTCTGTGTTAGCTTTAATATCCTTGATACCCGAGATACTTACTAAATTAAAGATGTTAAATTTACTCCCTCTTGGATTTTTGCTAGGAGTTATGTTTATGACCAGCGCTTGGGATTTTGGAAATTATTTACTGACAACCGGTTTTGTCGTTTTTCTTTTTAATTTTCAAGTCTACAAATTCGACTTAAAAACAGTCGTTTCAACGGCAAGCCAAATTATCCCAATTATCGTCATTGCAATCCTTACCGCACTGCCTTTCATTGCCAACTTTGAGTCAATTGCCCAAGGAGTAAAGTTTGTTCACACTCACTCACTGCTACGGCAACTGGCAATCCTCTGGGGTTTTCCTATTATTTTAACCCTAATATTTTCACTTACAACTCTTAAACTTAAACTGAAATCTATCCAAAAAAATGATCTTTTCATCGTCGCGCTTCTTATCTCTTCCTGGACACTCATCGTCATTCCAGAAATTATTTATGTAAAAGATATTTACATCGCTTCGCATTACCGAGCCAACACTATGTTTAAACTTACTTATCAAGCTTTTGTAATGTTTTATTTATCGGCAGGCTATATTGCAGTAAGAGCTTTAAAGGCATCAAAAAATCTTTGGAAGTTTATAGTCACAGGCGTATTTGCAATTTCATTCACGCTAGTCCTTATTTACCCCTACTTTGCGATAAAATCCTACTACGGTGATCTAAAAACCTACAAGGGATTAAATGGAGAAATATGGGTTAAAGAAACGCACCCCGAAATTTATAGCACAATTATCTGGATCAGAAAAAACATTAAGGGTCAGCCGGTCATCTTAGAAGCAAATGGAGATTCATACACCGAGTTTAACTTAATTTCGGCATATACCGGACTTCCGACAATAAGCGGCTGGTTTGTCCACGAATGGCTTTGGCGAGGAGATTCCTCTTTCCCTCAAAAAAGAGTAACAGATATAGAAATAATTTATACTTCAAGCGACTTTAACCTGACTAAATCTTTACTTAAAAAATACAAAGTCGAATACGTAATAATTGGCGAACTCGAACGCCAAAAATACCCAACTCTTAACGAATCTAAATTCTCCCAACTTGGGTCAGTTGCATTTTCTTCAGGAAACACAAAAGTATATAGGTTAACAAAGTAACTTTCCGCCCCGCCTCAATCACAATCTCTCCAAATGTGAATAGTCGAAATGGTCTTTTCCCCCATATTAAGTCCAGTCGCTAAGTTAACATCCCTCACTACCTCATTATTAATCTCAACAGCAGATACCCTTAGCCTAATTCCATCAGAATAGAATCCAATTTCTGATGGTACCAATAACAATTCTTTCCCTTCCTCAGTTGTGGTCACTTTATAATTCAAGTTGACCTCCACATCTTTAATTTTTTTTCTTAGATAAACGTGGTGCTTTCCCGGAAGACTACTTTTAGTTTGACTAAAATTAATATAATTATTGTAATAATCCGACCAATCACTGTAATTGTAAATTGCCCAGCCTCTCTCAACTAACTTGTCAGTTACCTCCTCAGCTTCCATGCCAGCCTTAGGATAATAGGTATCCTGAATTCTCGGGGGAGTACATAATGGCCAATTTACCAAAATTACCAAGTCAGATAAATATATCACCAAGGCAATGAAAACTAATCCAACGAAAAATAATATCGCCAGAATCTTTTTTTTCATTCCCACCCATGTTAACAAAAATACCCCTACTCGCTCAAGTAAATAATTTGTACCCAAAATACTTTAATCTGCAACTAAAATAGCTATTTTGGGTACAAAATCTCCTGCGAGGGTTGCCCACCTGCAACGATGTAGCAACTTCGGGCGGGCAAACCCGAGTAGGAGGAGTTTATATATACTTAATTCACTCTCAAAAACATAAAAAGTCTACAAATTGACAAACTAACAATAGCAATATATTATCAATAATATGACAATGACAATAACAGCAACACGCCAATGGCAAATTCATGTTCCCAAAAGCATCAGGGAGTTAATTGGCTGGAGGAATCCGGGGAAGGTCGACATACACACTGAGGGAGATAAAATAATCCTGAAACCTAGAAAGAGCGAGGTGCTTAGCCTAATCGGAAAATATAAGCACCTAAGGCCGACAAAAAAAATTGACCTTGATAATATCCGAGATTACATTAACTACTCCAATCTGTGAAAAAAATATTCCTCGATACCAATATCTTTCTCAGGGTTCTCGTAAGTGATAATAAGCAAGCTGAGGAAAGTGCGGTGCTTCTCAGAAAAATTGAAAGTGGAAGACTTATTCCATATACCTCAACCATTGTCTTACTGGAAACAGCATTCACCCTAAGGTCCTATTACAAAATAAAAAATACTCAAATCATCAAAGATGTCGAAAAAATTCTTAAACTACGTAACTTAACTATTATAGAAAAAACTGATTTTAGAAAGTCTTTAGAAATTCACAAAAAAACAAAAGTCAAATTACCAGACTGTCTTATTGCAACTCAAATTCCTGCAAATACAGTTTTAGTGACCTACGATCGCGAATTCCAAAAAATCCCTGCTCTTTTAGTAAAAACCCCAAAAGAAGTTTTAGAAAACTTGAAAAACTAGAGTATAATTAAAGAAACGCTAAGACCGGCTTTTTACTTGAGGTTGCTTTCTATCCATTTCTGCACTTCGCTCCAACTTCCCCCTTTCGCTATAAAAACATATAAGTTGTCATACTTCGGAGATTTTTGAGGGTTTTCTAAAAGATCTTCGGGAAATACCTGCGAATTTATATTGTCGCGGGATTGGTAGAAACGTCGGGCCAAAATTGCAAGAGCAGAATTGTCAAGATCAGTTTCAACATATCTTAATGCAACATCTCGCAATTCAAACCATTTTTTAGGACGAAGCAAAATTTCTCGTGATAAAACTTTATCCTTAATTGCAGCAACCACTTTTTGCTGTCTTTTCTCGCGTGCGAGGTCTGTCCCCTCATCTCCCTCGGCATTTCGAGAGCGAACAAATTTTAGAGCAGTTTCTCCATCCATAAATCGCTTTCCCTGAGTAAAGCGAAGAGTTTCATAGCGGCATTTGTACTCGGAGTAACCGCCACACAAATCATTTTCGCGCCCAGCAATTGGA
>Ga0154976_126_pt1 | contig 30150 bp, 23 predicted proteins | sample RifCSPhighO2_01_FD_105944 | JGI IMG/M metagenome (GOLD analysis project Ga0154976, IMG submission 105944) | Candidatus Woesebacteria bacterium RIFCSPHIGHO2_01_FULL_38_10 | reverse complement strand
TTATATGACATTTCTTGGGGATGAGGGGAGGGATGCAATCATTGTTCGAAGACTTCTTGTTGATTTTGATCCGATTTTAATCGGGCCGAGGACTTCGATAGGGGATATGTACTTGGGACCTCTTTATTACTATATGATGGCGCCTGCGTTACTTTTGGCAGGATTTAATCCGGTAGGCCCTGCAATAATGGTTGCACTTCTTGGTGCTGTAACAATATTTCTTGTTTGGTATGTTGCACGCTTGTGGTTTGGAGATAACTTTAATACTTCCAAACTTCCGAAAAGGGTACCATGTGTCGGAGCATTAATTGCAGCCTTTTTATATTCTATTTCGCCGGTTGTAATTACTTACTCAAAATCGTCCTGGAATCCAAACATAATGCCTTTTTTTGCATTGCTTTCGATACTTGGAATTTGGAAGGTATGGTTTAGGCAAGAATTTAAATGGTTAATTGTTGTTGGAGTTTCAATGGCGTTTGTGCTCCAGTCTCATTATTTAGGACTTCTTTTACTGCCAACACTTGGTATTTTTTGGACGCTTACGTTATTTGAAATCCGAAATACGAAATCTGAGACAGGGAAATTAATTAAATATTCTTTTCTTGCTGTTGTTTTTTTTGCATTTCTCATGTCGCCTTTGGTAATCTTCGATGCTCGACACTATTGGCGCAACTTTAATTCAATGAAGCTATTTTTTACTGAGCGTCAGTCCACGATCTCATTAAAAGCTTGGAGAGGGTTTCCAAATACATGGCCAATTTTTAAGGATAGTTTTGTTACAAGAATTGTTTCTGGAAAGCATTTAATAATTGGTAAATATACTGCCTTGGTTTTACTCCTTACAGCAATTTGTTTTATAGGTATTAAACTCAAAAAAATATTCTCAATTTTGGCCAATCTGAATATCAAAAACATAAAGAATGAAGAGGCAAGATTTATTTCGGGATTCATAATTCTCGTTTTTTGGATTTTTATTGGGATTTTAGGAATGAGTGTTTATAAACAGCATATTTATGATCATTATTTTGGCTTTTTATTTCCCGCTCCCTTTCTTTTGATTGCTGGTCTGTCGCAGATTGTTTATACGAAATTTGCTGACGGTGCAAAAATTCTATTAACAGCAGGCATAATACTACTTTCAGTTGCGAATATTATTAATACACCGATAAGATATGAACCCAATTATCAGATGCAGAGGGCAATTAATGTTTCTGATTTGATTCGAGAAAAAGCGATGGGTAAGATGTTTAACTTAGCTGTGATTGCTGAAAGGAATTATGAGGATGGGTATCAATATTTTTTAGAGAAGGAAGAGGCGAAAGTGGTTGATATTGATCCTTTACGAGCTGAGGAAACGATTGCAAACCAGCTTTTTGTAATTTGCGAGCTTCTGCAAGAACAATGCGATCCAACCCGTAACCCAAAGGCCGAAGTTGCAAATTTTGGCTGGAGTAGAATTGAAGGAGAGTGGCGGGTTGTAGAAGTGACAATTTATAAGTTGGTTCACACGGAGATTTAAAGGTACCCTCCCTGTGAAACTGTATATTGTATGAACTACAAAGAATCAACAGTAATTTTAGAAGAAATAAAAAAAGCAAAAAAAATTTTGCTTAACTGCCACAGAGGTCCTGATCCTGATGCGATTGGAAGTTGTTTGGCGATGTATAAAGTTTTAAAAAGAATGGTAAAGAAGGTTGAAATTATTTGTCCAAGTGAAAGGCTTTATGAAAATGTAAACTATCTAAAGGATTTCACTGAAATAAAAACTAACATTGTCTTTTCTTCATTTAATTTTTCCATTTATGATTTGTTTATTGTCTTTGATTCTTCCAGTTGGGAGATGGTTTCAGGAGATAAAAAGTCGGTTATCCCAAAGTTACCCATAATAAATATAGATCATCACGAAACAAATACTTTTTATTCGGGTGTCAATCTGGTAGACAAGAACGCTTCTTCTGTCGGTGAAATGCTTTTGAAGATTTTTGTCGATTGGGAAATCGAAATAGATGCTGATTGTGCAGCTTGTTTAATGGCTGCTATTGTTGGAGATACTGGAGCCTTTCGTTACGCCAATACAACTCCAAGTACTTTTGAAGCTATCAAACTATTGACTGAGAAAGGTGCTAATAAGGATCAGGCAATTTTTCATATTTTTCGAAGTAATCCCTCTGAATTAGTCAAGTTTTGGGGTGTAGTACTTTCTAAGTTGCAGATTGATAAAAAATATAAGTTTGTCTGGTCCGCGATTTCCTACAAAGATTATGAGAAAATGGGAAAGCCTGAAAACGCCAAAGAAACAGCAGCCAGTTATTTTACTCAAATTGTGCATGGAACTGACTTCGGATTTATAGCTGTTGAGCAGGAAAAAGGGATTTTGTCAATAAGTTTCCGATCAAGAACAGGATTTGACACTTCAAAGATAGCTTTAGAACTGGGAGGAGGGGGGCATATTTGGGCGTCAGGAGCGAAAGTGGAAGGATTGCCCTTTAATGAAGCAGTTAAAAAGGTTCTAAAGATCTGCCGTATGTATGCAAAGATGAATAGGTAAATATAGATCCACTTCAATGAGATTACAAGTTTCGCAGACAGGTCTATCTGCGTAAGACAAGGCTTAATCCACCTCCGAGGAGTCCCTTCGGGCTACCATCTGAGGTGGTTATTAACCCCGTCATTTATGACGGGAAGATGTTATTTTTCTTTATACCTTGAGTTTTTTAAGTTCTTCTTCAATCATTGTAAGATGATTCTTAAGTACAAGTTGATCTGAGTCAGCCATTTGGAAACGAGTTGATGCATGTCCCGCCCAGACTTCCTCATTTTCCTTATCTTCTTGAAAAATTTTATCTATCTTCTCAAGTCTTCTTATAATTTTTTTTCTTTGAATTAATATTTTTTTATTTGATCCTTATTATTCATGTTTGATTTACTGTTTAATTATTATCAATTATACCAAAGTACGTGGTAAAATTTTAGGTATATGAGTTATTTTAATGTTATAAGTAAATCAGTATTACAGGAGATCAAATACCATTTACCATTCTATCTGCTACTTACTGCGATATTGTCATTGGCTTTATTTATTCGAGTATACAGAGCCGAGGATTTGTTGGGTTTTTATTATGATCAGGGTAGGGACGCATTGGTTATCTGGAGATTTTGGTACAATCGGGACTTTTTTCTGATAGGTCCAGTTACAGGGCTAATGGGTATTTATTTAGGACCATTTTACTACCTTCTGATTGCCCCTTTATATTTAATTGGCGGGGGCAGTCCTGTTTATCCCGCGGTATTTTTGTCATTTTTATCAGTTATAGCACTTTTTATCCTTTATCTTTTGGGTCAGGAGATGCATTCAAAAGCAGGAGGATTAATTGCAGCTACAATTGGGGGATTTTCTTTTTACATTTTTACTCATTCAAGATGGCTTTCTAACCCAAATCCAATTCTTTTGACTTCGGTGATTCTTTTATATGCGATGTGGAAAATAGTGGCAAATAGGGATGCGAGCAAGAGAATTGTCCCCGGCCCGGAAAATTTACAGCTTGGAAGGTGGTTAATAGTTGCTTTGACGGTGGGTTTATCTCTTCAATTGGAAGCTGCAAGCGCAGTTTTTTACATTCCCAGCGTCTTGGTATTTGTCATTTGGATCTATTGGAGTGATTTTAAATACAAGAGATATCTTCAAAATTTGTTAAGGTCGAAAACATTTATACTTGCCTTGAGTACTTTTTTTATTACGTTTATCCCCCAAATTGTCTTTAATTTTTTGCACGAGAATATCCTCTTTGAAAACCTTTATAAACTTTTTATTGACGAGAGAGCCTTTCGGGGATTTGGCAAATTTGTTTTTGAAGAAAGGCTCAAATTTTTTTTCGCTCTTCCGAATAAATTTTTTATAGGACAGAGTTTGAAAACTTTAGTCTTTACTTCATTCGTGCTTTCTACATTTATTGTTAGGAGGAAATATTTAAAAGTCGGGATGCTAAAGTTTTTTTCCATCTTTTTAATAATTCCCATGCTGGGTTATTTACTTTTTCAAGGCAACTTCGGAAACATCTATGACTATTATCTAAGCGGATATTTTTTGCCATTTATACTACTTTTTTCGATTGGACTGGCGGAACTAGCACATACGAAAGTTGGAAGGTTTGTTGTGTTAATCTTTTTGTACCAGTTTATTAAATTAAACGCCCCTTATATTGGGAGATATTTATCGGCTGATGAACCCCACGAAAGACCGATTGTCTTGGAGGATCAATTAAAGGGAGTTGGTTGGGTATTTGGCGACGTAAAAGATCGGGGTAATTTCAACGTTGATGTTTATGTTCCGCCCGTAATCCCATATTCTTACGACTATCTTTTTTTATGGCAGGGAAGTAAAAAGTGCGGTCGCGACCTTTGCGGACAGGTTGATGAGAAAGTACCACTTCTTTATACCCTCTATGAGGAAGATCCTCCTCATCCAGAAAGACTTCAAGCTTGGCTTGAGAGACAAAAAGGAATTGCTATGGTTGAGAAAGAGGAGAAGTTTGGACAAATAACTGTTCAGAGACGAAAGCGTCTTTAAACTTAAAACGAAAAATGCGAATTTTTGATATTAAAATTAAAAAATTTCTCAAAAGCGGTAAATTTATATTCATTAGTATTTTGGTTTTAGGTTTTTTTCTTAGAATTTATAAACTGGAGGAGCTTTTTTTATACGGCCATGATCAGGATTTAGCCAGCTGGTTTGTCAAGGATGTTGTTATCAATAAACACTTAAGGCTTATTGGCCAGGAAACTTCAACTCAGGGAATTTTTATTGGACCAATTTATTATTATTTTCTAATACCTTTTTACCTTGTTTTTGACATGGATCCAATAGCAGGAACGGTAGCGATTACAACTCTTGGATTATTCAGCATCTTTAGCTTTTATTATGTTTTTAAAAAGATATTTGGAGAAAGAGAGGGCTTAATTGCGTCATTTTTGTTTGCTACTTCATTTTATACAGTTTTCAACGACCGGGAAGTTGTGCCGACAATGCCGGTAATTGTTTGGACTTGCTGGTACTTTTATGGATTAAACCAGCTTCTGAAAAATAGACAAAAAGAAGGTTTTATAATTTTGGGAGTTTTGCTTGGTTTAATTTGGCATATAAATATGGCTCTTATTCTTTTAGTTCCCCTTATCCCAATTGTCTCCTATCTGTCCGGAAAAAGAGTATCTCTAAAAGAGCTTTCTAAAGGATTGCTATTTATTTTTATTTTTAGTTTGCCTTTAATAGTTTTTGAATCGAGACATAACTTTGTACAGACAAAATCTCTTTTTTTGTCCTTGACAACTGATCAATACGATATCATATCAGGATATGAAAAATTCAGACAGGTCATTCACCTTTTATCTAAAGATGCCTCGGGATTTATCTGGGGTTCGTTTGAGATAGTATCTTACGAAACAACTTTTTATCTTCTAATTTTATTGTTTGTAATTCTTTTTGTTAAGGGCTTAATTGCCATAAGACATGCTACACTTTTATCTCTATGGCTTATTTTTTATATCGGTTTTTTTTCTTTGTATTCAAAAATACTTTCTGAATATTATTTGAATGGAACAATTTTCATTTGGATTTTATTACTAACCATTGGCCTTTCTTACTTTTTTACAAAAAAAAAGTACAAAAGTTTAACAATAGCAAGTTTGGTTTTTTTTGGATTTTTCAATTTTAATAAATTTTTCAGTCTAAATATTAATAAAAGCGGTTATTTATACAGGAAGGCGGTTGTTACTGAAATTAAAAGAGATTTTCAAACTAGAAGTTTTCCTTGTGTAGCTGTCTCGTATATAACCAATCCCGGATATGATTTAGGGTATCGTTATCTTTTCTTTTTGCAAGAGATGCATGTAAATAGACCAGAAAGCGGTAGTCCTGTATATACAATTGTATTTCCATTAAAAGAAATATTTCCGGTGGATAAGACGTTTGGTGCGATAGGTTTAATCTATCCTGACTATACGCGTTATACTAAAGAGAACGTTGAATATAGTTGTTCTGGGGAAAATTCAAACCTGACTGACCCCATGTTCGGCTTTACAAATTAATGAAAAATATCTTTTTAACTATAGTAATTCCTTGCTATAACGAAGAAGCTAATCTGAAAAGAGGGGTGTTATCTGAAGTTCGCAGTTTTTTAAAGGCAAAAGATTTTTCCTGGGAGGTAATTGTTTCTGATGACGGGAGTACAGATGAAAGTAGAGAATTGGCCAGAAAGGAAATCAAAAATTGGAGGAATTTTAAACTATTGGAAAACTCTCACGCAGGTAAACCTTCAGCCTTATGGTCTGGGATCAAAGTTTCTAAAGGCACTTTTGTCTTATTTAGCGATATGGATCAATCTACACCTATTGGTGAAATAGATAAACTACTCCCCTTAATAAAAGTAAGCAATGTTGTTATTGGTTCAAGAGGCTTGGGGAGAAAAAATTTTCCTTTGTATCGAAAAATAGGGGCGGTTGTTTTCATGAAACTTAGAAAATTTATGATTTTATCTGAAATCAATGACACCCAGTGCGGTTTTAAACTGTTTAATAGAAAGTTGGTTATGAAGGCCTTTTCCAAGCTTGGAGTTCTCAACAAGGAGGAAGAAGTGAGGGGTTGGAAGGTAACTTCATATGATGTTGAGCTTTTGCATATTTTAAAGAAAATGGGGGCCAAGATAAAAGAAGTTGAGGTTAGTTGGAATGACAAGGATATAAGCAAAAGTAAGGGTGGCGGGGTGGTATGTTATATTCTCGAATCAAAGGAAATGTTAAATCAGATAATAAGAGTGAAGATAAATGATACAAAAGGGTTGTATAGATATACCAAACACATCTAAAAAGATTATGAAAAAGAAAGATGAGCCTCACAGAAACAATTTAAGAAATTATCTGGAAAATTGGAGAAATACTTTTTTTATATTGGTGGGGATTATTTTTATAGGTTTTTTTCTTCGAATTTTCAGGTTAACTTTTCTGCCAGTATTTGGCGATGAAGCAATTTATATAAGATGGGCTCAGGTAATGAGGGCTGAACCAACTTTAAGATTCCTTCCTTTATCTGACGGTAAACAACCTCTTTTTATGTGGATGGTAATTCCTTTTTTAAAGATTATTTCTAACCCCCTTTTTGCGGGAAGATTAGTTTCACTTTTGACCGGATTAGGTACTCTGACTGGAACTTTCATATTAACTTACCTTCTTTTTGAAAATAAAAAACAGGCTTTAATTTCTTCTTTTTTATATGCGATTTCACCTTTTAGTCTTTTTTTTGATCGTTTGGCTTTGGTTGATTCTATGCTTTCTTTTTTTGGAATCTGGGCTTTAATTTTTGCAATTATCACTGTTAAGAAGATACGTTTGGATAGTGCAATGCTTGCAGGATTTTCATTGGGAGGTGCCTTATTAACCAAATCTCCAGCTATCTTTTTTACTGCTTTAATGCCGAGTATTTTAGTTTTTCATAATTGGCCGAAGAGATGGAAAGAGAGATTCAATAGATTATCAATATTAATCTTCCTATTTACTTTTACCTATCTGATTGCCTTGGGAATGTATAACATTTTAAAACTTGGACCCAACTTCCATATGATCGCATTAAGAAATAAAGATTATGTTTATCCACTATCTCATCTGTTTAAGACACCTTTTGACCCTTTTATACCTTTTTTAGACAGAACATTGGAGTATTTCTGGCTTCTTGGTCCAGCTGTGTTGGTTTTATTAATTCTAATCGGAATTTTTAATGGCTTTAGGAAAAGAAAGAAAGAGACTTTTATTCTTCTTGCTTGGGGATTTATACCGATTCTTGCGGTTGCAGAATTTTCAAAGACAATGACTGCTCGCTATGTCTTTTTTACTATTCCTTATTTGTTTGTCCTTGCGTCCTTATCCCTAAGTGTCAATTTATTCCACCTCCCAGGTGGAAGGAGTGAAAGTGGAATGGATTTACAACTTAGAGTTTTACTTAAGTTAGCCTTAGTTATATTTGTTATCCACTCGCTATTTTTAGATATACAGCTGTTAATAAGACCGGAAGCGGTTAATTTACCTAGAAGTGAAAGATCGGGATATCTTGAGGAATGGACTTCGGGGACTGGTATTAAAGAGGTTGCTGATTTAATTCGCGATGAATATGCTCGTGAACCGGAAAAAAAGATAGTTGTGGGAACGGAAGGATATTTCGGTACTTTGCCAGATGGACTTCAAATATATTTAAATGATTTACCTGAAATAACAGTAATTGGAACCGGACTTGATTTTAAGAAAATCCCCAAAAGTCTAATTGAATCGAAGAGGTTAGGGAACAAAACCTATTTTGTGGTAAATAGCTCACGCTTAAGAACCGATTCGGAAAAATTAGGATTAAAGACAGTTTCAGTTTACCCCAAAGCAATTCGTCCGGATGGAGAAAGAGAAACACTTTACTTTTTTGAAATAGTAGATAAAAGTTTGGAATTAAATTAAATACAAGTTTCGTAGATAGGTCTACCTGCGTAAGACAGGTTGAATCACCTCCGAGATGTGCGAAGCCAGGTACCATACGGTACTTGGCGAAGTACTCCTCGAAGGTGGATGGATTTACCAACTGACATTATCTCGGAGGAGTCCCTTCGGGTTACCGTCCGAGGTTGCTATTCGCGATTTCAAGAATTCCCCGATACAAGTATTGGGAATGAATCGAAGAAAAGATAACATCTTTCTTTAAAGATAATACCTTGCAACAAGTTTCGAGGAAGATGTTATTAATGGAGGTACGAAACTTGTGTTAAATTCAAAAGACTCAATGAAAAACATAATCAAAAAATGGTGGTTTTGGCCTCTTATTGTTGGACTTGTTATAAGAGCTATCCTTATGCCGATTACTTTACACCCCGATTTGTGGGGACATTCCTTTGTTGCCTACTTTTTTGCATACCAGGGGAAATTGAATATTTACGAGCATCTTGCTTCATTACCCCTAACACACCCTTTGGTTAGAAATTTTGGCGTTTCCGATATTTTTATTTATCCGCCGCTAACCTATTTTACACTGGGATTTTTCAGACTTTTGGTAAAGCCTTTTACCGACCCAGCTTTTATTCCCTGGTTGATGGAAAATTTAGGAGAAGTACATTCCTACAGGAGCCTTTTTTGGCATCTTTTTCTTTTTAAATTTCCCTATCTTTTTTTTGATCTGGGTCTAGCGTTTTTACTTGCCGGTCTTTTTAATGATGAGAAAAAGAAAAAACTTGCTTTTGCTTTGTGGATTTTAAATCCGGTTACGCTTTATGCGACCTTTATGGTGGGGCAGCTTGATGTGTTACCAACATTTTTTAGTGTTTTATCGCTTTATTTTGCACAAAGGAAAAAGAAAAGCTTTGCAATGATTTCTTTGGGGATTGGAGGAAGTTATAAAATGTATCCTTTATTATTTATTCCTCTTGCAGCCTTTATTTTGGGAGACAACTTCAAGAATAGGGTAAAATTTATCCTTCTTGGAATTTTTCCATATTTGTTGATGGTGGCACCTTATTTAACTTCACCAGCTTTTCGCTCAATGGTTTTGTTTTCTCCCAAAAGTCAAAAAATGCTTTTTATGAATTGGAAAATGACTGGTGCTGAAGGAATTTACCCCTTTGTTTTAGGACTTTCTCTTTTATATTTTTACAGCTACTATGTCAGAAAAAAGATGGGACTTGATAAGTATTTTCTTGCAACAACTTTGCTTATTTTTAGCCTTACTCATTATCATCCCCAATGGTTTTTATGGGTAAGTCCATTTTTGATAATTGAGTTAGTGGATAATAATTTTAGATATTTGTTTTTGGTTGCAACTCTCCTTTTCTCTTGGTTAATTATTACTTTTCTTTTCGAACCATCGCTTTCACTTGCTTTATTCAATCCCATCAATCCAGGTTTAAATAAGGCGATTGGAATTTCTGAAATATTGTCCAAATATATAGATGTTTTCCAATTTAAAAGTATAATAAGAAGTTTGTTTGCAGGATGCTCAATTTATTATCTTTATAGCTTATTTGGCGACAAAGCGAAACTTAAAAAGTAGTTCTTGCCAGGCTATAATGTTTTAAAAGCCGGAATATGAAACTTAAAGATAAGGTTAGCTTGCTTTTGATATTAGTTTTTTCTTTACTTTCCTCGCGAGATCTTTTTAAATCTGGATACTTTCCCATGCATGATGATCTTCAGATGATGAGACAACTGCAAATGGAAAAGTGTTTTTCAGATGGACAGATTCCCTGTCGTTGGGTTCCGGACATGGGCTACGGATTGGGATATCCACTTTTTAATTTTTACCCGCCTCTCCCCTATCTGATGGGGCAGGGGATAAGATTTTTGGGATTTGCATTCACCGAAACTGCGAAAACTCTTTTCTTTTTATCTTTTTTAACTTCAGGAATAACAATGTATTTTTTTGCCAGAGAGTTTTTTGGCCGGTTCGGAGGTCTGATTTCTTCCGTTTTCTACATCTGGGCGCCTTATCATGCTGTTGATGTTTATGTAAGAGGGGCAATGAACGAAGCTTGGGCAATGGTCTTTTTTCCACTGATTTTATGGTTGAGTTACAAGTTAATAAGAAACGAAAATGGGCAAGATGCAAGATGGATTGTTTGGTTAGCAGTTTCCTATTCTCTACTTCTTTTGTCGCACAATCTTATGGTGTTAATTTTTACTCCCTTTTTTGGCATCTGGGTTTTACTCAACTTATGGCAGGTAAAGACCGGGTCTTGGAATATTTTTAAAGACCCAGTCTGGTTAAGAAAAATTGCAAAACTTATTGTTTCAGGTGTATGGTCACTGGGTCTGTCTGCATTTTTTACCTTTCCTGCAGCTTTTGAAAATAAGTTTACTTGGATTAAGAGTCAGTTGGTGGGTTACTACGAGTACACAGCTCATTTTGTAAGTATTAGACAACTCCTTGTTTCTCGTTTTTGGGGGTATGGACCTTCGGTTTGGGTGGAGGCAGAAGATAAGATGTCTTTTCAGATAGGTCATCTGCATTGGATTCTCTCATTGATTATAGGAGGAGTGTTGTTGCTGCGGCTCGTTAGAGCAAAAGGGAAACTAATTGAGAGATTCAAAAATGATAGATTATCAGTCGTCACACTTTTTTTGTTAATGGTGGGTTGGTTTTCTGCATTTATGACACATCTGCGCTCGATTTTTATCTATCAGACAATCCCCCAACTTTCTTATATTCAATTTCCCTGGAGATTTTTGACACTAACAACTTTCTGTTTTTCGTTTGTCGCAGGTGGTATTTCTGGAATTTTCGGCCAATGGAGATTTCGTCAGGGGTTTTTGATCAGGAACCTAATGATACCGCCACAATTTCTTATGTCTGGCTTTTTAGTTTTTTTGCTTTTGATTATTAACTGGAATTACTTTAGACCGGAAAGGGTTGGTAAAGTAACCGATAAAGAAAAATTTTCAGGTGAAGCCTGGAGAATTCAACAAACAGCGGGAATTTACGATTATCTTCCCATTACAGCAAAGGTTGCCTCCCAGTCGCAACGAGCCAATCCTGTCGAAATTATGCAGGGAAAAGCTGAAGTTTCAAAATATGAACAAGGAAGCTATTGGGCAAAATTTTATATAGATGTTAAGAAGGAGGCTGATGTCAGAATCAATATTCTTTACTTCCCAAATTGGCGTGTTTTTATAGACGGGATTGAAACAAAAGTCTTTATTCCAGAGGGTGAAGAATGGGGTAGAATGTGGATTCAAGTTGGGAAGGGAGAACATCTTATCTATGCTCAGTTTTTCAATACCCTGATTCGCACGGTATCAAACATAATCTCATTAATTTCTTGGGCAGGACTGTTTTCATTTCTCTTTGGAGTAAAAAAATTAAAAAATGTTAAAATCTAATCGTGGCAGATGTCGAGCAAATTGAAGAGCATTTTGATCCAACAGCTGAAATTTCTCTTGAGGTGGTTAAGGATCGGGCAGTAAAGGGAATTGCGGTTCTAACCGGGAGAACTGTCATTTTAAACATTATCTCTTTTATTGCCCAAGGACTTTTGTGGGCTTTCATCGAACCGCAGGAGTTTGGTACCTTTCTTCTTGTTTCGGCAACGATTAACTTTCTTTCCTATTTTGCGGACATCGGTCTAGGTGCGGCTTTAATTCAAAAGAAAGAAAAACCACAAAATGCGGATTATAAAACCGTTTTTACAGTTCAGGAGATATTGGTTTTAGCAATAGTAGGGATTGTCTTTTTAATAACTCCGCTTCTTTCCAAAACTCAATCATTGAGTCAGGAGGCAATCAATCTTTTATATGCTCTAAACATTTCTTTTTTCCTCGCTTCTCTGAAAAATATTCCATCGATAATTCTTGAGAGAAATTTGGAGTTTGGAAAATTTGTAATCCCTCAGGTTTTAGAGAACTTGGTTTACAACGTCGCAGTTGTATTTTTCGCCTGGAGAGGATTTGGTATTGCAAGTTTTACTTATTCTGTTTTGATAAGGGGGATTATCGGTCTAATTTCAATTTATGTACTTCAGCCTTGGAAGCCGGGGATAGCATTGTCTAAGAAGTCTCTAAGGGGACTTCTGAAATTTGGTTTGCCGTATCAACTTAATAACTTTCTGGCGACTGTAAAGGACGACGGAATGACGATTGTACTGGGAGGAATTTTGGGATCATATGGTTTGGGAATATTGGGGACTGCTCAAAAACTGGCTCAATACCCTTTGCGATTTTTTATGGACAATGTAACCAAGGTGACATTTCCTGCTTTTTCCCGCATGCAGGATGATAAAAGAGAATTGGCAAAAAGTTTGTCACGCTCAATATTTTTTATCTCTGTCTTGGTATTTCCCAGTTTAGTGGGATTAGTGGTCCTTTTCCCGGTTCTGATCGGTGTAATTCCTAAATATCAAAAGTGGGCACCTGCTTTTATTCCTTTAGCCTTGCTTTCTCTTAATTCTTTTTGGGCCGCAGTCACAACACAGCTGACCAATTTTTTAAATTCTGTCGGCAGGATTAAAACGACGTTTAAGTTGATGATTATGTGGACAGTCCTGACATGGGTTTTGGTTCCCTTTTTATCAAGGCGATTCGGGGTTGCTGGAGGAGCCTTCGCATACTGCTTGGTTGGTTTAAGCTCGATTGTCGTTTTTTATCTTGTAAAAAGATTTCTGGATTGGTCTATAAAAGAATCCGTTCTAAAGCCATTTTTAGCTTCATTTATTATGGGTGTAGTAATTTTTCTTTTGAGAAGTTTTTCAATTTTTGAGGGCACACTTGGCTTAATAATCTTGATATTTGTGGGCGGGGTATCTTACGCAGGGTTTTTATATCTTTTGGTGGGTAATTCTTTAATTTATGATGCTAAAAAAATTTTTTCAGACATATTTTCTAGATGATTTAAAGGCCTTAATCCTCATCTTACTGGGTACCCTGACATGGTCACTCACAATGGTTAAAAGCGGGATTGCCTATTCGTACAGGATGGGTTTTTGGGGACCAAATGGGCATGACGGGATTTGGCATATTGCTTTAGCCGGATCTTTAGCCAAAGGATCTTGGGAAATGCCTATTTTTGCCGGCGAAACAATTAAAAATTACCATATAGGTTTTGATCTCTTGCTGGCTATTATTCATAAGTTAACATTTATTCCAATTCACAATTTGTACTTTCAAATATTTCCTCCAATAACGGCTTTTTTTATCGGTATTTTTTCTTACAAATTTGTTTATTTTTGGAGGAGATCTAAATTGCAAGCTTTTTGGGCAACTTTTTTTGTCTACTTCGGCGGGAGCTTTGGTTGGATTTTAACTTTGTTGCGAGATGGCAAGCTCGGAGGCGAGTCGGTATTCTGGTCGCAGCAGTCAATTTCGACTTTGATTAATCCTCCTTATGCTTTTTCGGTTCTTTTGATATTCATAGGTCTTAATGTTCTTGTCAAGGGTTTCCACCATCCGAGGAGTCGACAAGTGACACCTCGGAGGTGGCTTTTTAGACCCCTCCGAGGTGAAAAAAATAGTGATAAAAGTATGATAATCGCTACATTTATTTTCGGAATTTTAGTTCAGATAAAGGTTTATGCAGGAATTTTGTCTTTAGCGGGGTTACTGTTAGCCGGAGTCTGGCAAATGTTTAAGAGAAAAGGAGTTACCTTAATGAAAGTTGCTAGCGGATCTTTAATTATTTCTATTCTTATTTTTTCACCGTTGACAGGAAGTGTTGGCGAAAGCATCATTTTCCGACCATTTTGGTTTTTGGAAGGGATGATGGGTTTTCAGGACAGGCTTAATTGGCCGAAGTTTGCTGAGGCGATGCTGAATTACAAACTAGGTGGTATTTGGCTAAGAGGTTTGACCGCTTACTCGCTTACTTTCGCAATCTTTATAATCGGAAATTTCGGAACAAGAGTAATTAGTCTTTTTTGGTTTTCCAGAAAGGTTCGGAACCTTCCTAAGATAGATTTTGTAGACATTTTTATTATAAGTACAATATTTTTAGGAATTATCGTTCCACTTTTTTTTATTCAATCTGGTAATTCTTGGAATACAATTCAATTTTTGTATTATTCTTTGGCGTTTTCAGGAGTTCTAGCAGGAGTGGTTTTGGGAGAGTATTTTGAGAATAAATCTGTTTCACTGTTTTATAACAGTAGAATAAAAGCAGGTGTGGTTCTTATTGTGGTATTACTAACCATTCCAACCACCATGTCGACTTTGGCTTACCATTATTTGCCTTCTCGTCCGCCGGCCATGATTTCAAAGGAAGAATTAGAAGCTTTGAAGTTTTTGGAGAAGCAGCCGGATGGAATTGTTTTGACTTCGCCTTTTGATAAAGCAAAAGCCGATGCCACAATTGATAATCCCCCCCGCCCACTTTACCTTTACGAATCAACAGCTTATGTTTCGGCTTTTTCAGGCAAAACAGTTTACCTGGAAGATGAGGTGAATTTGGAAATAACAGGCTACCCTTGGAGGCAAAGGAGGGTAATAGCTGAGAATTTTTATTTGACCTTGGATCAAGCTGAGGCAAGGAATTTTTTGGAAAAGAATGACATTTCCTATATTTATTGGATACGCGGACAAGGATCGAAGCCCGCTGGAATACAACCGGGTATAGAAAAGATATTTGAAAATAAGGAGGTCGAAATCTACAAGATATATTAAGGTTTTTTGCTACTTCTTATTTTTCCCCTAACAGTATCAAGAACTTCTGCAATTCTACATTTGCAACTATACTCATTATATGAAGTTGAGCACTCTAACTGAATATCAGCAAGTCTTCTTCCTAAGTCAGGAACTTCGTCTGTAACTTCCACCTGACCTGCACCATAGGGACATCTATAAATTCCAGGTTTAATTTCCATAGAATCTTGAATTATACAATAGAAGAGTTTTTGAAGCCAAAAAAGTTGAAGTTGTGTAGATTGGCTTTTAAAGTGATAAAATCATCTTGTGGGAAAGATTTCGGTTGTTGTTAATACTTTAAACGAGGAGAAAAATTTAACCCGTGCACTGGCTTCGGTTAAAAATTTTGCGGATGAGATTGTGATTTGCGATGCGCACTCCGATATAAGAAGACTTAACAACCAATTTTTTACTGTTTTTGAAAACAATGAAGTCAAAATCTTCAAGGCCGAAATTTAATCTGTTTATAAGTTTGGTATTCGGAGTTATAGTTTTGACTTCGCCGTGGTTTTGGATAACAGTTCGAAATTTTTCTTTGATTTTTCCCATCAAATTTGAATTTATTACTCCCTCCAGCCAAAGTTTAATAGAAGAAGTGAACACACTTAGGGGTGAACTGAGTGTCGTAAGTATTTCTCCTATTTTAGCAAGAGCAGTTATGAATAAAATAAATGTTTACTTTTTTGAGGTTTCCAGAAGATATTTTGAGTCATACGATCCACAATTTCTGTTTTTTATGGGTGATTTGGATGTGGTAAAGAGTACTCATTCAACTGGACCTATATTTTTGATTCTACTTCCTCTTACTATCATTGGAATTCTTTCATACTTAAGTAAAAAAAAACGTTTTTTGATTTTTTTACTCTTAGTCACTCCAGTTCCAGCCGTTTTTGACACTGTTCATTATGGGGTGGTACTTCGGATTCCCTTGTTTCTGGTTCTTTCATATATTGCTGTTTTGGGTTTTACAAAAGTTTTGGAAAATAAGAAAATCCTTGCCGTAGTTCTTATTCTATTTTTCCTTTTTGAGTTTTTCAGATTTTTTCATGACTATTACGATCATTACCCAAGAAGGATGGGTACGGAATTATTGTCGAAATGAGAACAAAAATAGCTTTAGTAACCATTTTTCTGATAGCTTTCTTTTTGCGTTTTTATAAATTATCCGATTTTCGCTGCTTAAATTGGGACGAGGCGGCGTTTGCTTATAATTCATATTCAGTTTCAGAAACCGGAGCCGATGAATACGGAACTTACCTTCCTTTGCAATTCAAGTCGGTTGGAGACTATAAGGCTCCTTTATATATCTATCTTATGGTACCAGTAATAAAGGTCCTGGGACTGAACGAGTTTGCTGTCAGGATTATTCCATCGCTTTTGGGAAGTACGACCGTCGTTTTAGTGTACTTTGTGACCTACCTTCTTTTTAAAAACAGAAATCTTGCCTTAGTTTCTTCTCTTTTCCTTTCAATTTCTCCCTGGCATTTACAATTTACAAGAGCCGGCGCTGATGTTTCTGTCAGTAACTTTTTGGTAGTACTTGGTATTTTAGGATTCTTTCTTGGAGTATCGGGAAAGAGATATGGGTATATTTTTTCTTTTGTTAGCTTTGGGCTTTCAATTTATACATATTTTGGTGAGAGACTTTTTGTGCCTTTGATTTCCCTTTTTCTGACAATCTTTTTCTTTAAAAAAGTCCAAAAGAAAAAAATAAACTTTGTTCTAGGGATTCTCTTTGGCGCGATTTTAATTTTACCTATTTTATCATCACTTTTCTCGGAGGGCCATCGAGAGAAAATCCTAAAAACTACAATTTTTGGATATAAAAGATCGGAAGAATATGTTCAGCAGATTAAAAAAGAGGATCAGTCGGGTATTTTTTATTATCTTTTTCATACGGCCCTTCTCGAAAACACTTGGGGTTCCATCAATAGATATCTGAATCACTTTTCATTGATTTTTTTGTTCTTTGAGGGAGTTTCCAAAGACCCCCGTCAATCTATTTACGGAATGGGATTACTGTATCTTTTCGATCTTCCTTTATTACTTATCGGAGCATATTCTTTGATCAAAAGTAGAAATCGAAATAAATATTTTGTTTTAGGATGGCTTCTTTTGGCTCCGATTCCGGCTGCAATAACTCGTGATCTTACATCGGGGCGAAGGTCTCTTAACATGCTTATTCCTCTTCTTATAATTTCTTCATTTGGCTTTTTAAAAGTATCTGATAAATGGAGGCGGCTTAACAAATTACCGCGAATAATCACAGGCTTAATTATGGGTCTTGTTTTCATTTACTTTATGGCTTTCTATTTTGCAAGCTACTATGTCTTTTCTAATAACCGGTCGTTTGCAGGGCCTTCCGGTTGGCACTGTGGGTATAAAGAGCTAGTTGAGTACATCTCTCCAATTAAAAATAATTACAGAGAGATTGTCGTCGACACAAGTTATCAAGGGCCTTATGTGTTCTTTTTGTTTTACGAAAAATATTCTCCCGAAAAATATCAAGCACAAGCAAGACTGATTCAGGACTCTCCCGACTCGTTAGGGGAAGGTATCGGTTATGATAATTATATCTTCCGTCCAATTTATTGGCCCAGAGATAGGTGTTTGGAGAAAAGGCTCTTTGCTGGTCCCCCAGAGAGGCTTCCCGATAAGGATATTAAGAAAGGTGAGGCGGAAATTATTGAAAAAATATATTTTCAAAATGGAAGGGAAGCGTTCAGATTAGTAAGAGTTATTAAATCCGATAAGACTTACTGTTCTAATCTCTAAGCGTAAAAGAGAACTACTTTTTGGGTGATGTAGATACTTTTTCGTGCTAAAATTGATTAGTGGGAAAGATTTCGGTGGTTATTAATACATTAAACGAAGAAAAGAATTTACCTTGTGCGCTGACTTCGGTTAAAAATTTTGCTAATGAGATAGTTATTTGTGATATGCATTCGGACGATGGGACTGTTGAGATTGCGAAAAAATACGGTGCGAAAGTCTATAAGCATAAAAAAACTGGCTATGTTGAGCCTGCGAGGAATTACGCAATCAATAAAGCAACTGGAGACTGGATATTGATTTTGGACGCTGATGAAGAAATTAGTTCAAGTTTAAGAAAAAGTTTAGGCGAGATTGCGGATGAACAATTTCACACCCGGAGAGCCCCTTCGGCCACTTTGGGTGTGTCCATACCCGCTGACTACTACCGCTTGCCGAGGAAAAACATAATCTTTGGAAAATGGGTTAAATACTCTGGCTGGTGGCCGGATTACAATATCAGATTTTTTAGAAAGGGGTATGTTTCCTGGAGCGAAATAATTCACAGTGTTCCTGAGACCCGGGGTAAAGGACTAGATTTGGAGGCAGATGAGAAGAATGCAATTGTCCATTATCACTATCAGACAGTTGAACAATTTATTGACAGACTTAACCGTTATACATCGATTCAGTCAAGAGAACTTATTAAAGATAAGTATGAATTTGATTGGCGAGACTTAATCAAAAAACCAGTTGGTGAATTTTTGAGTAGGTACTTTCAAGCCGAAGGATATAAAGATGGATTGCACGGCCTAACTTTAAGTATGCTTCAGGCTTTCTCTGAGTTTGTAAAATATTTAAAAGTTTGGCAGCTAAACAGTTTTAAACTTGTCCACGCTGATATTGAAGAGGTTGTCGAGATGATGAAACGATCTGAGGGAGAGCTCCACTATTGGGAATCAAATGCGCTATTAAAAGAAGTCGGGGGATTAAAGCATAGAATAAAAAGAAAGTTTAAATTACCCTGACTGGTTCGGTGTCGCAAACTCATCACATAATATTTAGATGATTTCTTATGGATAAGGTATTTGTTGTGATACTTAACTGGAATGGAGTTTCAGATACAATTGAGTGTTTAAATTCAATAAGAGAGTTATCAATTATCAATTATCAATTATCAATTATCGTTGTTGATAATGCCTCAAGTGATGGTTCTTTAGAGGAAATTGAAAGAGTCTTAAAAAGAGTTACAAAAGAAAAAAGAATATCTTCTGAACTGATAAAAAATAAAGAAAACCTTGGTTTTGCTGCAGGGAATAACACCGGAATTAAACATGCTCTAAAACATGAGGCAGATTTTATTCTTCTTCTCAACAATGATACTTTAGTTGATAGAGGGTTGGTAACTGGACTACTAACAAGCGTTAAAAAGTATCCAAAAGCAGGTTTAATTTCTCCCAAAATTTATTTTGCTAAGGGATTTGAGTTTCATAAAAAAAGGTATAAAAAAGATAAACTTGGAAAAGTAATTTGGTACGCTGGGGGGGATATTGATTGGAGAAACGTTTATGGAGTCAATCATGGAGTAGATAAAGTTGATAAGGGTCAGTTTGCTAAAGTTCAGGAAACCGATTTTGCCACAGGCGCTTGCGTGTTTCTGCGAGCAAAAGCGTTAAGAGAAGTGGGTGTGTTTAAAAAGAAATACTTTATGTATTTTGAGGATGTAGATTTGTCTCAAAGAATGAAGAGAAAAGGTTGGCAAGTGCTATATTCGCCAAAAGGACATTTATGGCACAAAGTTGCACAATCTTCAGGAATTGGAAGTGAACTTAATGACTACTTTATTACAAGAAACCGGATGTTGATTGGTTTAAAATACGCCCCTTTCCGTTCAAAATTAGCTTTAATTAAAGAAAGTGTACGGTTGTTGAATAGCGGACGTAAGTGGCAGAAGCTTGGAGTAAGGGATTTTTATCTTGGGAGATTTGGTAAGGGTTCGTGGAAGCAGTAACAGCTTAAATATCCTGATGTGTCAAGGGTAATCCACACTGGGGGTGGTTATATGACGAACGGAAAATTTCGAGCAAAGATTAGTGCAATTGTTATTGGTAAAAATGTTGGCGATAAACTTTTAGGCTGCCTTAGCTCATTACAGTGGGTTGATGATCTGGTTTATGTCGATACCGGTTCGGAAGATGCTTCTTTAGAAATTGCCAAAAATAATGGTGCAGCAGTATTTACTTACAAGAAAGGCGGATATTCTGATTGGAGGAATAAAGGCTTGAAAGTAGCAAGGGGAGAGTGGATTTTGTATGTCGATACAGATGAAATAGTGCCGCCGCAATTAAGAGGGGAAATTCTTCACTCTATCCAAAGAAACGATGGTTGTTGTGCATTTGCGATTCCGAGAAAAAACATTATCTTTGGAAAGGAGATGAAACATTGCGGGCTTTGGCCCGATTATGTCAAAAGGCTATTTTTGAAAAGTAAGCTAAAAAAATGGCAAGGGGAAATTCACGAGGAACCGGTTTATGAGGGTAAGATGAATCATCTTGAAAATCCACTTATGCACTATAAACACGACAATTTGTCAGAAATGCTAGAAAAGACTAATAAGTGGTCAGAGATTGAGGCAAGATTGATGTACGAAGCAAGCCACCCGAAAATGAACGAGATCAGATTTACTACAGCCATAATGCGTGAATTTTGGCTCCGGATAATTAGGCAAACTTCCTTTTTGGATGGCAGAGAGGGTGTTATTTATGGACTTTATCAGGTTTTCAGTAGGTTCTTATCATATGCTAAACTTTGGGAAATGCAGTTAAAGACAAAATGATTGCTGCGAGAGATTGGTATCAGTTTATATTCTATTTGGTATTGAGCTTTATTTATTTTTTTTGTTTTTTTTATATACCTGGAGCAAATTTGTTGGCCAAAGAAAAGTCTCTCAAAAACTCGGAAAAGTTTATTATTGCCCCGTTTTTAGGGATCTCTTTATGGTCTTTAGTTCTATATGTCCTTGGATATTTGGGTCTTAGAAATTTTATATATGTCTATGTTCTTTTCAATGCAACCTTTTTTCTTAAAAGTTTGAGAAGGCATTACCTGATATTCAAAAAAGGAATCTTTTCTTTTTTTAATGATAAGTTTCTTTTGATCATAATCATACTTGGGCTTCCCGTAGTTCTTTCGGGCATGTTTACATCCTCCTTACCTAATCAAACCGGGCTTTACTTTTTTGGAATTAACTTTATTGACGGGACTTTTCATTTGTCTTTGGTTAATTCGATTAAACATGCCATCCCTCCGGAGGAACCCGGAATGGCTGGTGTACTTATTCAAAACTATCACTATTTTTCCGACCTTCTAGTATCGGAATTTGTCAGAGTGTTAAAGTTGCCAGTTGCAAATCTTTATTTCCACTCTTTTCCCCTTTTTTTTGCGATATCAGGTGGTCTTTTAACTTATCAGGTGGGAGTTACTTTTTTCAAGGAGAAACTTGCCGGAAGAATTTTCAGCTTTCTTTTTTATTTTGCCGGAAATTTCGGATACCTAGTTTATTATATTCTTAAAAGAGAGTTAGTTTTTACACTGTCATCATTGGATAACTCAGTTTTGGTTTTTACTAACCCGCCCAGACTTTATGCTCAGATTTTATTCCTTGCGTCTTTAATTTTACTTTTTCGCTGGCAGAAAAGTATGAAGCTATCTTTAGGAATATTAATGTCGGTATTAGTAGGCGTTTTGGTTGGTTTTAAGGTATATTTGGGTATTTTTTATGCTTTTGGATTTTCGATTTTATTTTTGTATTACCTTTTGAAGAAAAAATTGGTTATGTTGATACCCATGGCAACAGCGTCAATTATTGCCATTACTGTCTTTTTTCCGACAAATAAGAATGCAGGCGGGTTGTTTTATGTTCCCTTTTCTTGGCCAAGACATTATTTTGCCCAAGGGACGGCAAGTAATTTGCAGTGGCATTTAAAAGAACAGGTTTTTAAAGAACACAATAATGTTCCCCGCTTGGCGATTTTATATACTCAAATGAGCCTTCTTTTTATAATTATCACTTTAGGCACGAGAGTTTTGGGAGTTTTCGGGGTGTTGAGATTAGGTAAATACTTAAGTACGCCGATGAGTCTTTTTTTACTAGTGCCCACCATAATTTTTACCCTAATACCAATTTTTACTTTACAGAAGTCAGGACTTTACGATAATTTTAACTTTTTGGCAGTTGCCGGATTAATTTATTCTTTATTTACATCTCTATTTTTATCAGAATTTTGTATCAAAATAAGAAAGAAAATAATAGGATATTTGTGTGTAGCGATATTTGTAATTCTAACTCTACCCAGGCCTATTTCTGACGCTTTACATTTTTACAATTTGTTTGAACTGAAGTCAGGACATTTTATGAATTCTAGTGACCTACATTTTTTTGAAAATATTAATAAACTAACCAACTACAATGATGTTATTTTGGCGGATCCTGAAAATTCATTAAATAAGTATTCTCCCTATTTGGCTTCTATGACAGATACCAAATTTTATTTTTCTGGCGATGGTATTATACAGGCTCACGGGATTGATACGACAGGCATGAGGGAGAATCTTGAGAGGATAATATCAAGCGGGTTTTCAAGAACCATTTTAGACGAATATGAGATTGACTACATATTATTGCGTAGAGATATTGAAAGAAGTGTCGATAAGGATTTGAAAAGGATTATAGAAAATGATAACTGGGTATTGTATAAGGTTGTATAGGAATTATGAAAGCTGCCGTTTACAATCCGTATTTAGACACATTGGGGGGTGGTGAACGTTATACAATGGCTTTTTCTAAGGTTCTTTCAGATGAAGGTTATAAAGTTGATGTTGAATGGAAGGATAGAGAAATCAAAAAAAAACTGGAAGAAAGATTTGGTTTTGACTTAAAAGAGATAAATTTTATTAATGATATCAAAAGAGGGGATGGATATGAGGTCTGTTTTTGGGTAACGGACGGAAGTATTCCGCTTCTTAGAGCAAGAAAGAATTTCTTACACTTCCAACTTCCTTTCAAAGATGTAAATGGCAAGTCACTTCTTAATAAAATGAAATTTTTTCGTATTAGTAAAATTATTTGCAACTCGCACTTTACTAAAAGGTTTGTGGATGGAGAATATGGAGTCGAAAGTATAGTTCTTTATCCACCTGTTGATCTGAATGCATTTAAACCCAAAAGAAAAGAAAATCTGATAATTTATGTCGGCAGATTTTCACAATTGGCACAGGCCAAAAGGCAGGATGTATTGATTGATGCATTTAAAAAAATGTGTCAGAAGAGAGTGGGGGGTTGGAAGTTAATTTTGGCCGGAGGGGTTGATGTGGGGGTTGGCGAATTCCTTTTAAATATTAAAAAAGAGTCTTTGGGTTTCCCTATTGAAATTGTTGAAAGTCCTAATTTTAGGAGATTAAAGGGGTTTTATGGCGAGGCAAAAATTTTTTGGTCTGCATCGGGTTTTGGGATAGACGAAAAGGAAGAACCAGAAAAAGTTGAGCATTTTGGAATTTCTGTTGTTGAGGCGATGTCTGCAAAAGCAGCGCCTTTGGTTTTTTCAGCAGGCGGCCATAGGGAAATTATTAAAGATGAAGAAAATGGTTTTTTATGGGAGAGTAAATCAGAGCTTATTAATAAAACGATGAATTTAATTAATTCTCCAAAACGCCTTCACGATATTTCCAAAAGAGCACAAGTGGATAGTGTACACTTTGGGTATGAGAAATTTAGGGAAAAAGTTCTTGAACTTATCTAATTTAGCCAGATTTTCCCCAATAATTTTTCTTTTGTTGGTCAGCCTAATCTTTTTTTACCCGGTATTGTTACAGAGTAAGGTTCCTCTTCCTGCCGATGCATTAGTAGCAGCACATGTTCCTTGGACCGAAACTACTTGGGAAGAATATCCATCAGGTGTGCCTATTAAAAACCAGGAAATAACTGACGCCTTTTCTCAATTTTATCCGTGGAGAAGTTTTGTTGGAAAGTCTTGGAGAAGTAAATCTGTTCCATTGTGGAATCCTTATATGTTTTCCGGAGCTCCATTTCTGGCAACTTGGCATTCAGCGGTTTTGTATCCTTTAAATTTCGTTTACTTACTCTTTGATGATATTACATCTTGGACAATACTAGTTTTTTTGCAGATTTTTTTGTCGGGTGTTTTTATGTACTTGTTTTTAAAAAGACTTAACCTAAACAGCACAGCTTCGGTTTTTGGAGGTTTAACATTTGCATTTTCTGGTTATATGATTGCTTGGCTGGAGTTTGCAACGGGTGGACATGCGGGTCTTTGGCTACCTCTTCTTTTGCTTTTGGAATTAGAGTTAACAAAAACCAGAAAAACTATTTGGATTATTCCGATTTCTTTTGTCTTTTTCTTTGTCTATACAGCAGGTGACTTTCAGATTCCTTTTTACGAGACAGTAACTTATATTATCTTTGGTTTTTATCTTTGCTTAAAGGACGGAAATAAGAAGTTAGTAAATTTATTAAATATGTTTCTTGCATTGGTAGTTGGAATTTTACTATCTTTACCTCAAATACTTCCTTCGCTTGAATTTTTTACTTCTTCTATTAGGTTTGACGATTCATACATCCGTGAGTACTACTTCGGAATAATGCATTGGGAGAAGGTAGTGAACTTTTTATGGCCGGATTTTTTTGGGAATGTTGTAACTAGAAATTATTGGGGGAAATTCGGATATCATGAGTACCTTGCTTTTGTTGGTAGTATAACTTTAGTACTTGTTGTATTTTCTTTTCTCCAAAAAAAACTTAAATACGAGATTTTTTTTTGGAGTCTTTTACTCCTATCTTTAATTTTTCTGTTTCCGACTCCATTGGCCTTTTTACCTTTTAAGTTAAAATTTCCCGGATTGGGAACTAGTTCTGCAAGCAGGATAATTTTCTTAGTTGATTTTTGTCTGGTAATAATTGCCTCTTATGGATTTGAGAAATTGTTCTCTTCCAATTTTATCAAGAACTTGAGAATGCTTTTGAAAACTGTATTTTACTTTTTGACAATTTCTTTTGGGGTTTTTTCAGGGATTGTTTTTGCTTTAATTAAAATGAATTATTGGGAAAATAAGGAGTTGCAAACAGTTGTTAATTTGAGAGTTTCGCTTAAGAATATTATCCCTTCGACCTTAGTCCTCTTTTGCCTTTTTTGTATTTTTGCAACCTTATTATTTTTTATAAGGTTAAAGTTTAAAAAAAACTTGGTGTTTGGCGTTGGGTTAAAAAATCTTCTTATGGTTTTGGTCTTGTGTCTTTCAGTTATAGAAATGTTGAGGTTTGCCTGGAAGAATACACCTTTTTCCCCACGTAAGTTTGTGTTTCCCGAGACACAAATAACGAGTTTTTTACAAAGTAAAAATGAATTTTACAGAATAGCGGGCGGAATACCTCTGAATCTATTTATGCAATACGAACTTTCTTCAGTGGAAGGGTACGACTCTATTTATCCAAGGGAAAACAGTGAATGGTTTTCATTAGTTAATTCCCAGAGCTTATCTTCACTAAGTGGTAGGTATGGATTGATACACAAATTTGATTCTCCCCTTCTTGACTATGCAAATGTAAAGTATGTAGTCGACTATAAAAAAGATCCATTTGGAGGGATATCTGAGCTGGGGATGTTTGCTTATGGTATTGCTGAGCCACGTTATAAAGAAGTATTTAGTGAAGGAAGAATCAAGGTGTTTGAAAATACTAATGTTTTACCTCGTGTGTGGATATCAAATAGTTATAAAGTTGTACCAAGTGAAGGTTTGGTAAAAGAAGTGCTTAGTTTAAACACGTCTGACAAAGTCATCATTTTAGAAGATTATATCGGTAATATAGAAGCTGGTCAAGAAAAATACTTAATAAGCAATTTCTCATACTTTCCGAATAGAATTAAAATCGGTCTAGAAACTGAAAAAGATTCTTTGCTGTTTCTTTCTGAAAGTTACAATCCTAATTGGAGGGTTTTTATCGACGGAATGGAAGGTAAAATTTTTAGAGCAAACTACTTATACCAGTCGGTAAGGGTTCCTAAAGGTGTTCATATGTTGGAGTTTATTTATGATCCTAAATCATTTAAAATAGGTAAATTAGTGTCAATTTGTACTGTATTTTTAATAGTAATATATAGTTCATTTTTAAGAAATCGAGCTTCATAGTTGCACAAAGAAGTTCCTCCCGATTGGTACTATAAATCCATCTATGTGGCAAATATTTTCCAAAGATATATGCATAAGAGCTGAGTGGGAAAGTGGCTGGTCATAAGCTTAAATATGAGAAATATCTTGAACTCATGTAATTTTAAATTGGAAAAAAATGCACGATAAGTTTAAGATACTATTGTATGGTTCTGAAAAATACTGCAGTTGGACTTCATTCAGCTGTTCCGCCTGACTGGTATCACAGGTCGATTTATATTGACAAGAATATCTTTCAAAAGTTTGTTCACGAAAGAAGATTCAAAAAGATCGGTTATTTTATTGAGCCAACTAGAGGCAGGATTTTAGATATAGGCTGTGCTGATGGGGTATTTACAAAAATTATTCTTGATAGAAGCGGTGCAAAGGAAATTATTGCGGTTGATGTTTTGGAATCTTCAATCAGATGGGCTAAGAAACATTGGAGAAAGGAAAAAAGGATCCAATTTAGAGTAGTTGATGCTCATAAACTTCCTTACAGGAATTTTAGTTTTGATGCTGTTTTTGCTCTGGAAGTATTAGAACATGTTTTTGAGCCTGTAAAGGTTTTAGGGGAGATAAAAAGGCTTTTAAAGAAGGGTGGATACGCTATTTTTCTAGTTCCCTCTGAAAGTTTAGTTTTTAAAATTGTCTGGTTTTTTTGGACAAAGGGAAAAGGTAAAATATGGAAAGGCACACACTTGCATGCCTATTCTGGTGATTTTTTAAACAAACTTGTTAGGAAGGTAGGGTTTGAAGTCGAAGAAGATAAAAAAATTATATGTGGTACTCTTCATTTAATCAAAGTAAGGAAAGTTGATAGATGAGAAAAGGTGTTACAATAATAATTCCTAATTACAATGGACAGGAACTATTACGTAGAAATTTGCCAAAGGTAATATCGGCGGCAAATTACAAGAGAAATAAAATCGTTGAAATTATTGTGATTGATGATGCTTCTTTAGATAAAAGTGTTAATTTATTACAGAGTGAATTTCCTGAAGTAAAACTAATTAAACATAGGGTAAATAGGGGTTTTTCAGCAGCAGTTAATACAGGAGCAAGGAATGCCAAAGGTGAGTTTCTTTGCTTACTTAATAGCGATACTATTCCACGCAAAGATTTTTTAAGTTATGCGCTAACTCACTTCAAATACAGAGACATCTTTGCCGTTTCATTTCACGAGAGAGGTTTCGGATGGGCTAGAGGAAGTTTTGAAAGAGGATTTGTTAACCACTCATCGATAGAAGGAAAAAAGCCTCATGACACTTTTTGGGTAAATGGGGGAAGCGGGATTTTTAGAAGAAGTCTCTGGATGAAACTATACGGGATGGATGATAAACTTTTTAGTCCGTTTTATTGGGAAGATGTAGATCTTTCCTATAGGGCCTTAAAAAGAGGCTACAGACTTGTTTGGGAGCCTCACTCAATTGTAGATCATAAGCATGAAACGACAATCGGTAAGATTTCCCAGAAAGAAAGGGAAAAGATTCAAGAAAGGAATCAATTGATTTTTATCTGGAAAAATATAACATCACCAATTCTGTTTAGAAAACACCTGTTTGGGCTTCTAACTAGAGTTTCTGCTCATCCTGGATTTCTGAAAATTATACTTTTGTCCTTATTTAAGATAAGAATAATTGTCAAAGCGAGAAAGAGAGAAAAAAAAGAAAGCAAAGTTTCAGATGAAGCAATCTTTGCAGTATTTGCCAAATAGATTTTCCTGAAAAATTGTTTAAAGACAATATGCTGGATGTTTCTATAGTTATCATAAGTTTTAATACCAGGGACTTGACACTTAAATGCATAAAATCGTTACTTGACGAAGGTTCCTTTTTAAAAATAGAGATAATTATAGTGGACAATGCATCTTCTGATTACTCGGTTGAAGAAATTCAAAAATTAAAACTTAAAATCAAAAATTACAAATTAAAATTAAAGGTTATCGAGAATAAGGTAAATCTCGGTTTTTCAATAGCCAATAATCAGGGAATTAAAATTGCAAAAGGCAATTATATTTTACTTTTAAATTCGGATACCATTGTCAAGAAAGGATCGATTGCAAAGTTGGTTCAATTTGCGGAAAATACTTCCGATGCAGGAGTTGTCGGTCCAAAGCTTCTTAATACCGATGGTAGCCCGCAGCCTTCATGTTTTAATTTTCCAACATTGAGGGCAGGGTTAAAGGAATTCTGGTTCGGAAAGAAAGGAGCTTTTGGAAAATACTTGCCTGAGGGTTCGGAATTTTTTCAGGTAGATGCCTTGGTAATGGCTGCCTTTCTAATTACTCCCAAAGCACTTAAGAAAGTTGGGCTGCTGAATGAACGGTATTTTATGTATTTTGAGGATTTCGATTATTGTAGAAAAGTTTGGCAAAAGGATCTAAAGGTTTACTATCTGCCGAAAGCTGAAGTTATCCATTATCACGGTGCGAGTGGAAATAGAAAAGAAGATCAACAAAGAAAAAGACTCATTGCCTCAAGTAAAATATACCATGGACTGTTTAAGTATTACCTTGTTAATTTTATTATCTGGTCAGGACAAAAATGGCAAAATTTTATAAAAAATCACAAGTAGTACTGTTTTTCATAATAGTAATTGCATCTTTATTAAGGATTTGGGGAATTGATAAGGTTCCGGTCTCTCTCTTTGGAGATGAACTGGATGTTGGTTATCACGCATACTCAATTTTAAAAACAGGGAAGGATTATTCGGGAAACAGTTGGCCTTTACATTTTCAATCACTGGCTGAATGGAGAACTCCATTATACCTTTATTCTGCGGTTCCAACGGTTGCAATTTTTGGAATAACTCCTATTGGTGTGCGTTTACCCGCAGCGATTTTTGGGATATTGGGCGTTTGGGGAATTTATATGTTTGTTACCGAGTTATTGAGTTATGGAGTTGCTAGGGGAAGAGTTGTGGAAAATGGAAGATGGGGGGTGGCCATTGTGGCAAGTTTTTTTTTGGCCATATCGCCTTGGCATATTCAATACAGTCGTGCAGCGTTTGAAGTAACAATGCTTTTGGCATTTTTAATTTGGGGGTTGTATTTCTTTTTTGAGTCGTTTAGAAACGGTAAATGGTTGTGGCTGTCAGTGGCGCTTTTGCTTTTTACTCCTTGGATTTATAGTACGGCAAAACTTTTCACACCACTTTTGTTTGGGTTTTTAGTTCTTGTATGGAGAAAGGGGATTCTAGCTTTGCCGAGAAAAGAGTTATTTAAATCAATTATCGCTGGTTTGATTGTTGGCGCGCCAATCGCTTATAGTATCATATTTGGCGGTGGATCTCAAAGGTTTGGTTATATTAGTGTTTTTTCCGATCCGACTCGCGAGACAGAAATCGGCTATAATCGCCAATTTGACGCAGATGTGAAAGGAGGCGTTCCTGTGGGCTTAAGTCCGAGTTTTGTGGACAAATTTTTCCACAACAAACTGACTTTTTGGGGTGAGAAAATTACGAATAACTATATCCGTGCCTTTTCAGCAGATTTTTTATTTGTCGAGGGTGATCCAAATCCAAGACATTCAATAACAGGCATAGGACAGTTTTATAAAGTAGAATTTTTCACTTTGGTTTTGGGAGTGATTTTGTTTTTTAGGTCAAGGATTGAAAGGAAGATAAAATTACTTATAGGATATTGGTTAATTATTGGTGTTCTTCCGGCGGCAGTTACTAGAGATGGTGGAAACCATGCTACTCGCTTGATATTGATTTTACCACCCCTGGTATTTTTAATTTCGTACGGATTTGTGGAGGCGGTGAAAAGAGCGAAGAATATTTATAGACAGTTCTTTCTTCTTTCTTATTTATTATTTATTATTTCTGGCTTTGTTTTTTACCAGCATAACTATTGGGTGCACAATCCCTGGGATTCAGAACGCTGGTGGCATTATGGTTGGAAAGAAGCAGTTCAATCTATAAAAGAAGTTGAAAGTAGTTATCAAAAGATTGTTATTTCTACGACTGGCGAACCGTCTTGGATATTTTTTGCTGCTT
>Ga0154976_132_pt2 | contig 34626 bp, 32 predicted proteins | sample RifCSPhighO2_01_FD_105944 | JGI IMG/M metagenome (GOLD analysis project Ga0154976, IMG submission 105944) | Candidatus Woesebacteria bacterium RIFCSPHIGHO2_01_FULL_38_10 | reverse complement strand
CAGGTATGTTTTTGCCCTCGTGGCGGAACTGGTAGACGCGCAGCGTTCAGAACGCTGTCTCGTTTAACGAGGTAGAGGTTCAAATCCTCTCGAGGGCACCCTTCGTTCACTCAGGGCAAGTTAACTCTGAATGAGGTGAGGAGCGCGGGTGGTGAAATTGGTATACACGCAGTCTTGAGGAGGCTGTGCCGAAAGGTGTGCAGGTTCAAGTCCTGTCCCGCGCACCAGATTCTGGTAAAATTAAGGTCGGTTAGCTCAGTTGGTTAGAGCGTACGGCTTACATCCGTAAGGTCGGGGGTTCAAATCCCTCACCGACCACTTGAGTCGAGGTAGCCAAGGTGGTCACGGCGGGCGCCTGAAGAGCGTCAGATGCGTGTTCGATTCACGCCCTCGGCACATCTTCCCCTACTTTGTCGGGATCAGGGTAAACAAAATAATCGTTTAGAGTGAAAGTAATATAGTGCGGGTGTAGTTGAGTGGTACAATGCTTCCTTGCCAAGGAAGAGATCGTGGGTTCAATTCCCATCACCCGCTCCAATTGGGAAATCGAGGGCGCTGCGTTAGCAGCGCCCATTCGTTTAGCGCTTCAAATCGGACTCTTTTGTCTTTCAGCTGCCAGTTCGAGCCAATTTTTTGCAAGAAGCTTCGTTTCTCTTCCAAATTTTCAGAATTTATTAATAAATGGGCTTGGTGAGCCTCTAAAATAAAATTCCTCGTGGGTTCGAGTCAATAATTTCCCTTTCGCCCAAAATCAGTAAGTTTTTGTTTTAACTCTGTTTTTTGGTTTATCAATTCTTCTTTTTTCTGCCATGCCTAACTTTTCTTTATTTGACATATTAAACCTAAAATTTTTTTATTAACTTTTCTACTAAATTATAGGAATAAATATTATGGATATTCTTATTTCCCCAATCTATTGCACGATTATAGCCTTGTTTTGTAAAAGGAACTAGATTTAAAGATTTGGCCAGATCATAGAGATCTAGTTTGTGGTTGATCGTCTCGATCTCCCAAGTAAAATAATTATCAGAATATTTGGAAAGTTTAACTTCGCAGCCTTTATATTCAAATTCCCAACTTTCCCAAAAATAGATCATGCCTTTATTAAAGCCAAGGTTTTCAAGTAGTGAAACAGAATTTAGAAACTCTCCCTTTTTTAGGCGGATTTCAATTTCTTGTCTCTTTTTTGCGTGAATCTTACCGATTTTCAGACTTATTTTCTCAGAATTTCCCGACTTTTTAACTCTTAAATCAATTTGATCGTCGGATTTCCAGGACCTTGATTTAGAGTCAAATCCGGGAGATAGATCCACAGACAAGCGTTTGTAATGATTTATCAATCTGCCACTTTTCTTCAGTTGAGAAAAGGTTTTTCTGAAAACTTTCTTACCTAACTTTCCTCTTATTTCAATTTCGGTATTTTTTGCAACCTTCATAAGTCTAAATATTATCTTATAGTCATCAATAGGTCAAGTTAAGACCATGGCTTTTCAATTATAAAATCCCTATCCTTAATTAGCCAATTCATAACAGATTTAGTTAGAACTATACCCGGAACGGGATCGTGATCATCTGATCTAAAGTTATTTTCATGAAGATGCAAAAACTTTATTTGAGAACCGCGATCTTTAATTAACATATCTAGTAGGCTCAGGAATTCATCCCTATTTTTACAACCCAACATTAAATGTCCGGTATCCAGACACAAATCGATTGTACGAGGCACGTAAGTCCAGTCTGTATTGTCATACTTCAAACTCCAGTTTCTATGCTCTAGCCACGGTGCATTCTCCCAATATAATTTAATAGAAAAGTTCCTCTTGAGTACTTCTCCATAAGATATATAAAATTCTCCCCTCTTAACATCTCTTACTTCCGCATGCTGAATCTCATAGGGGAGATGGACTGTTAGGCTTTTATTGCCACCAGTTTTACTTTCAATTACCGAGCGGAGGAGTAAAACATAATCTTTCCATTCCAAAAGTTCTCCTCTTGTGTAAGCATGAGCATGTCCGTTTTCAACTATCATATTCTCCGACTAGGGTATTTGCTTTAGTTGATGTCAAAATGGCAAAAAGAAAATATAGTGTTGTTTTTGGGAGAAGAAACTCGCTATAATTACTTATGCAAATGCGAAGCTGGATAAGCCGAGGTGCTCTTTTAAGACTGAAAGTTCTAAACCTAACCCTGGCGTGATATACTTTGATAGGTTCGAGCCCAGTACGGTATCCAGCTCCGAGCCCCCGTAGCTCAATGGATAGAGCGCATCGGTTCTAACGATAGGGTTGAGCGTTCGAGTCGCTCCGGGGGCACAGTATTTTTTTGTCTGTGTGAACTTTAAACTGAAGGTTCTGAAGTTATATAAATCTTACTTGCATTTCTTCTTGCACATAGGTAGAAATAGACACTTCCTGACCGGGGAATTTAGCGCCAGTTCCCCAAATTTTGGCTCGTTTCTTCACTTGTGAAAATTCAGCTCCGATTTTCTTAGCTACGTCTTTTAGAGTTTCTCCTTTGTGCATAATGATGGGGTTATTAAAAGTTGGCTCCTCATCAGATCTAACAAGATAGACTCTAGTAAACGCGAGTGTATCCCATATTTTTTTCTTTAACTCACTCAATCCAATCCCCTTTTCAGAACTGATGGCTATTATTCGGCCATCCTCACTTAGATAATATATATTATTTAAGTCACCTTCACTGTCAATAAGATCGATTTTATTGATAACGTAAATTGCCGGTAGATACAAACGATTTAACGAAAACGCATCGATGAGGCGATCAAGTGACAGTTTTTCTTTTATAATTATTTCAACATTTTTAATACCCATTTCTGAAGCTATTTCTTTGATAGTTTGATTTTCAAGATCTTGTTTTATATTTGAGTGAATGGTTATTCCACCTGATAATTTTTTTTCAATAAGTACATTTGGTCGCACAATATTTAGTCTGACCCCGCATTTCTCCAACAGTAAGTTATGTCTTTTAAAAGTATTAACTCTTTTAATATCAGTCATAAGAAGAATTAAGTCTGCACCTCTTGCCACAGATAAGACTTCACGACCTCTCCCCTTCCCTTCTTCGGCCCCTTCAATGAGTCCTGGGACGTCCAAAATCTGGATTTTTGCGTCTTTGTAGTACATCATACCTGGAATTACTGAAACAGTTGTAAATTCATAAGGGGCGACTTTGCTTTTAGCGCTTGTTAACCTATTAAGAAGAGTTGATTTTCCCGATGAAGGGGGTCCAAGTAATACTACTGTGGCGTCACCCTGTTTTCTTAGAGAATAGCCTACCCCGCCCCCTTTTTTTGTTGAAGTTTCCATGAGTTTACTTCGGAGTTTTGCTAATCTTGCCCGCAATTTTCCAATATGGTGCTCTGTTCCTTTGTGATAAGGAGATTCTCTGATTTCTTTCTCTATCGACTCAATCTGCTCGCGCAGTCGAGTTTGTTCTTGAACGAACTCCATATGGAGAAATTATATGTGGAGAAATACAAGTTTTCTAGAGAGGATTATTATGTTTTCCCAAATGGTGCGCCCGGAGGGAATCGAACCCTCACACCTGGTTCCGAAGACCAGTGTTCTATCCATTGAACTACGAGCGCGAAATTCTATACAGATTAAGAAAATCACCCCTGAATGAGCGGGTGAGCAGAATTGAACTGCCATCACCTCCTTGGAAGGGAGGCATAATAGCCTTTATACGACACCCGCACAGCTTAATTATAGCCTGACTTTTTGCTCAGATCAAAGTTTTGAATTGGGGTTAAGCCAAAGCATCCAGCCATCGACCCAGGTACTTCCGTGAATATCCAAATAATCATACCATCTTGAATTGAATTTCTTTAAACTTATATTCCAAACCCCTTTTCTTGATGTAGATGGATCAATAAGTGTCAATTTTTTACTATTTTTGTTGTAATCAGCGACGATACAATAATGCCCATCTGCATCGTCTTCCTCCAAATCATCCCACCAATTAACAACAACAATATGACCCTTTTTAAGATGATATTTTATATGAGAAATATTCGAATTATGGCGAAAATTGACTTGTTTAAAAAATTTACTTAGATAAGCAAATAATATTTGTTGGTTAGTTCCCCACCAGGGTTTATATATATCTTTGGCAATTTCGGATTGGGTTTTTTTAATACCGGCGCTTTTTAATATCATTTCTGCAATAGCCGGCCCACACCAACCCGGTTTTTCCTGATACTTTAATATTTTTTTCCAAAAATTTTTACTCATAGTATTAATAAGGAACAAAAAGCGAAGAAAAAAAGCTCTTTTCAGTTTCGAGCTGAAAACTTGATATAATTATAGCAGAATTTAAGAGAAAAATGTTTAAAGAATTACGAAACTTAACTTATTCTTCCACCCTTGGGGTGGATTAGATACGCCACCTCAGGATACTAACCAAAATCTAAGGAAAAACTTAGCGGGAACAGGATTGTCTTTGTCGGAGTGCCCAGATTCGAACTGGGGACCCCCTCGTCCCAAACGAGGTGCTCTAACCAACTGAGCCACACTCCGAGTGGGCTAGGCGGGACTCGAACCCACACAAGGAATTACCTCACACGCTCTTAAGGCGTGCGCGTATGCCAATTCCGCCACTAGCCCGCTTTTAAATTAACAATTCGAATCGGTTGTAGATATTAAGGGAAACAGATATATTTTACAATTTTATTCTTTTAGAAGCAAAGAAGGTTTAATCCGCCTTTTTATTACCAACTATGATTTCAATATCATAAGAAGAATCTTTGTTTAATTTCTCCACGGATTTTTCAAGAGAATAGCTATTTAACGCTTCCCTTATTTTTTCATAGACTTTCTCATCGACGTCCTCCTTTAAACTAACTTTAGTGGCTGTAAAATCATAAGATTTGGCATTAGCTGTTACTGGCTTACTAAATCCTGTAGAAACCAAAATATCTGATACTTTTCCAGCCTCACCGGCAATTCCCGAACCGTTTAAAATATTAATTTTGTATTTTGTTAGGTCAATTTCTTGAGAAGTAGGTGTAGGTGAAGGAATTGGAGAAGGAGTTTCGGTTGATAAAGTGCTTTCCTCCCCAACATCATTTTCTTTAGTTACGTTTTTTTGGTAGTAGTAAATTCCGCCTGCCAGAGAGCCTAATATTGCAAATGTTAATAAACTAATTGCCAGGATTTTTAATTTTGGCTTTCCTCCTTTTTCTAATTCTTTAGTGGTATCAGGTCTTACCTGGCTTAGCCATTCTTTTACTTCCCTCGAAGAAAGGTCGGGCTTGTCAGACTCTTCTTCCTTTTCTGGAACAGAAACTTTTTCTTGAGAGTCGCTTGAAGGACTCGGTTTTTTTAAATCTTCATCTGATTTTCCTATACTTTCTTGGTCGTCAGTTTTCGATTTATCATCCAACATGCTAAACGAACTTATATTCGTAGGAACCTTTCTAGAATCATAAGTAGCTTCTTTTGGAGCCGTTTCTTCAACAACAACCTTTCCTTTATTTTTGGAAGAGTAACTTTCTTCAGTCTCAGAATAAGGAGAAGTTGAAGTATCCTGAGAAGTAAAGCTTTCTTTTAAAGTTTTATCCTTTGTCTTAGGTGACATTTTCCATCATGTACTTTTAAGACAAACTTATTTATCTTAAAAGTGACTATTTCTATTTTGAAGTAAAGAAGTACGGTTTGTCAACATCCTATGCAATCTGTTAAAATACACTTAAAGTGGTGGGTGTAGCTCAGCTGGTTAGAGCGCGTGCCTGTGGAGCATGAGGTCGGCGGTTCAAGTCCGCTCACTCACCCTGATAGGACTCGAACTGTTTAATTGATGTTCGAACTCACCTCTCATATACAAAATTCGTGAGTAAATTTGAACCGATGTCCAGATGGAAAATGTAATTATATAGTATTCAGAAGCTTAACTATCCATTCTGCCTATGCCTATATATTCCCCTTCTCTTGGGAAGCCAGCTTTATAATCCTCAAGTATCTTTTTGCTTAATGGTTTAGGGTTTAGATTATCTGGAAGATTATTCAAATCCAGCCATTTTGGCCACTTTTACCGCCATATTCAGGGTCTGGCCTTTCATCTATCTCCATAAACTTATTGATGTCTCCTAAAATAAATAGCTCTAAATTTACTATAACTGAATGTAATTTAGGGTCAATTGTGTCTGACATATGGAAATTTCGCATATGGTTTATCACTTAGTAGATTCTACCCGTAACCATAGATTAGGTAAGGTTTGTCGTAAAAAGTGCAATTTAACTGCTACCAGTATCCATAGGTGGACTCTTGCTAAAAAAAGTGCCATGGTCCAAATCACCTCTTTAAAACCCTCCGGATATCGGATAATAATGCTAGGATTACTTAAAATCTCATATAACGGTGTACGCATCTTGTGAGGGGATTCTGTCACATAAGTTTGAGTATATCCTCCAGATGATCTAACCTTTTGACGTAACCAATCTTTATAGTTTTTCGGATATTTAACGTAAACAGTTGCTTGGGGAGCATATTTTATTTTAAGACCCTTATCTGCAACAATGTGGGAAATTACTGCATCTTCGGCAAGAGCATCTTCGGGCACCCTATTTACAATTCCTTTGCGAATTGCATAGAGATATCCAGAACACTCTAAAAACTTGTTTTCCCTGCTTTTCCTCAACCTCATTTGATGAGCTGTATCTGTGAGTAAGTGTGACCAAAATCCGAACATCCTGTCTTTCTTTTCGATACTTACTGGATGCCCACTTACAGCTCCAACCTCAACATTACCGAAGGGTTCTGTTAGATAAGATAAAGCATCCTTATTAATAAAAACATCGCCATCACTTAAAATTAATATATCGCCATGAACTTTCTGAAATCCCAAATTTAGGGCCGAAGGTTTACCTTTTCCCTTATCGCGTATCCAGCGAACGTGTTTGTTCCTTTTATTGTATTTTTTAACTATGCCACCTAGATTATCCGGAGAAATAATAAGTAGTTCGTCACTTGGAGATAATTGCGGAAGTACTGCTTCTATAGATTGGCTAATTGTATGCAGCTCGCGAGAAGTTGTAATAATTACACTAACCGAGTGTTTCTTGTCCATTATTAAATCTCCAACTTTTCAGACTTTTGAAGCATTGTTAAACCATGCCTAAACGTATTAGTTGAATGGAAGTGTATCTGGTGAAATTCAGGATAATTTTCCCGCAAAAAATTTACAAACTTTCTTTCTCCTTGCTGATGAATATACTCATCTTTGTTTAAAAAGTAACCTTTGGGGAATGGGTATCCATTTACGTAGTAGCCCTCAGTATTCCTTACTTTTTCATTGTAGTTGTTATTCCAAGAACCAGTATCGTGTACCAAAATAACACCATTTTTTTTGATATAATCTTTTATTTTTCGAAAGGTTATGATATTCAAATCGGTGTTGTGTGAAGCATCAAAGAAAGTTATATCTATTAAATTATTATCAATATCGCTTGGTATAAAATCTTCTTGACCTTTCAGTATAAACTTAAATCTATTGTCCTTTATTATAGTTTTTGCTATATCTTCTGACTCTTTCTTAATATCAAAACTGTACAACTTGCAATTTTTCGACATTGCAGCCAAGAAATTTCTCGAGGAATGACCTTTAGCAAAACCAAATTCCAGAATAACTTCTGGCCTAATTACCTGAACGAGTGAATAAATAAGTAATGCCTCATCCGATTGGATTGGACCAATAACTTTCTCTTCGAAATCAGTTAGGTGTTTTAAATCGTATTGCATTATCGTTTTCTGGCTATAGTATATAGTAGCTCATTTTGTTGTAAATAGTTTGGAAAATAAATCATCTGCTGCATTTATCACGCCATCCATATTAATATAATCCCAATTGCCATTTCTTCCCAGTAAATAAAGTTTTTTCTTCCCCAAGCTTTCACTTATCACTTTCTTTTTTTCGTTTAATCCTAATGTCGGGATAGGATACGTATGGTCTATGAGTTTAATATCAGTGGATTCAACCCAGTCTTCAGATTCAATAATATTGAGACGAACAAGATCCTTAATAACTTTTTGTTTTATTACATCTACTCTAACCTCTTCGGTGATTACATTTTGTGTAATCTCAGCAACGAGTGTTGTAGGAAATTTTGGGCTAAAGGCATGCATCATAGAAATTCTATAAAATGATTCATCACCTTTAAAGAAAACCCATTGACAATCGTGCACATAATTAAACTTTAATCTTTTTTTGAGTCCAACCATAACAAAATACGTATTGTTCCATTTGAATGTGTTAAAGCTCTTCGGTAATCCCGAAACCTCAACCTTTCTTAGTAAATCTGTAACTGGAATAGTAGAGATGACATCTGTACCTTCATAGGTTTTTCCTTCTTCTGTGGTTATAACCCATTGATCTTGTTTCTTGACAAGATTTTTTACTGATGTGTTTAACTTAATATGTGATCTGATGTTTAGTGCGAGATAATCTATGAAACTTTGGATTCCTTGTTCTGGATAGAAAAACTCAGCTTGCGATTTCCGCCCAATAATAGTTTTACCAAACGCAGACAAGAAAAATTCATAAAAAGGAGCCGGTTCTATTTTAATACTGACTAATTCAGTAGATATTTGAGATAACTCACAACTCCAGATTTTTTTGTTATATGGAATCATAAAGTGTTTTGCTATGCCAAAACCGCAATAACGATCGATCCAATCTGCTAACGTGACTAATTTTTTCTTCGGTTTGATAGAGGCAATTAAATATCCAATTACACATTCAATCTTTGCTTTCAAAGGTAAATCTTTAACACCCATCTCAAATGGATAATCCAAAAGATAAACTTTACCATTTTTACCTCTGTGGAAGACTTTAACTTTTCTCTTGATAACATTCATCTTTAAAGGAAGAGATTTCAAATAATCAGTTGTTTTAGGATCTTTACTATACAGCGCATGTACTCCAAAATCCCAATAATATCTTCCAGTGTTATTTGTACGAGCCAGCCCGCCAATTTTGTTTTCTTTTTCTAGAATTAGAAAATCAAAACCAGCCTCTTTCAGATTTTTACCAAATTCAACCCCAGCCAATCCACCTCCTAAGATTATTATTTTTCTTTTCATAATTTTAATATTGACTCTACTTCTACCACCACATCCGGAGAATTTATATTAAAATACAAAAAATTCCCAGTATGCGTACCCGCTTCACCTGAAGCTACCAAGCTTGTAAGTAATCCATACCAAGATAAATCTTCATGTTCTTTTTTTAAAATTAATTTTTTAATTGTCTTATTACACATTATTAAACCCGCAAATATTCTGTTGTCTTTAATAGTTCCAGAAGGTGGGTAACAAACGATTTTTTCCACATAATTCCTCTCATTGGTAAGAACTCCATAATGTTTCTCAGTTTTCTCTACAGAAGTTGTTAATAAAGTTGAAGCCGCTCTCGATTGCTTGTGTGACAGAAAAAACTCTTTAATCTCAAACCCATGTCTTATCGTATCTCCGTCTGAAATAATAAAATAGTTATCCGAAGGTTTTAGATATTTATGTAATGCCAATTGGAGTCCAGTTATAACGCCGTTTGGCTCGCCTTGATCAGTAAATGTGATCTGAGTCGTATTCCTAATAGTTGAGGTCTCAAAGTGTCTAACTATTTTCTCACCCTGATGGGCAACTACAAAGTTTATTTGACCAACACCAGCATCAATTAATGGTTGGATATTATATTCGATAATAGGTTTACCATTTATAGGAAATAATGGTTTAGGCACACTATCCTTTGTTAAATCCCTCAGTCTTGTGCCGTAGCCCCCACAAAGCACAAAAACACTAACCCTTTTGGGATCAAATTTTGACGTTATTTTGCCGGAAAGACCAGACTCCCGAACAGAAGAGTTTGTATTTAAACCGCTTTTATGGTTTAGTCTCATCTTAATATTAATTATAAGGGTATATTATAGTCTGTTAAGATATGATGAACAACTATAGGCAACTCAAAAACTTTTGTCGCCTGATTTTATTAGAATATCTAATGAAGTTTAAGTATAAATCAGAGCTTATGAAGGAAAAAGTCTAATTCTAATTATTTTGGTTTATATAAAGATGAGCTTATAACGCAATGTAGTTAAGTGAAATTATATCGGTAGGGTTAAGGCTAATCCAAGTTCGAACATCAACTGGTAAGCGACCCATAACGAGGGTTTAGTACCCTTAAACTGCTGCATTAGACCAAAGGAACAGCCTAATTTAGCGGTTCGAAATCCCCGTCTGCGAAGGCTGATGCTGGAATTGGCAACCTATCATCTAAATCTGAATATAAAGTCCGATACCATTTCTTTGTTAACAAGGTTGGACTATCTTTTAATTCCCTAAGAAGTCTTTTTAGCGAAACAACTTCGGAATCGGTATCCAGTTGTCGTCTAATGGCCATGACTATAAAGCTTCCATAATTCCTTACTGTTCACTCATGGAAGTCAGACGGTGATTGTACTTCAGGGTTGGCCCTTACAATCCCAAAACAACGCTCATAGATTGCCTTATTTATGAGGAGCGCTTCTGTATCATCTTTTATTTGCTCAATCCATTCTAACCATTTTTTGAACTTCGGATTAGTTGACATAGCGATCTATTATACTCGATTTTTACCTCATTCCCGCTAATTCTTTTAAGCTACTTTTAAGCTCTTACGCTATAATATGTCTCTATGCGAGTACTCGTTATTGAAGACGAGCATAAAATTGCCAATGCCGTTAAAAAAGGACTAACTCATGAATCATATGCGGTTGATGTGGTATATGACGGGGTTGAAGGCTATGACATGGCCTCCTCTGAACAATACGATGTCATTATTCTTGACATTATGCTTCCCGGAATGGATGGCATTGAAATTTGTAAGAAGTTACGCGCGCAAAACATTCATATCCCTATCTTAATGCTTACTTCAAAAAGTCAGGTTGAAGATAAAGTACTGGGTTTTAATTCAGGCGCAGATGATTATTTGACAAAACCTTTTGCGTTTGCTGAACTCTTAGTCCGCATAAGAGCCTTAACTCGCCGTCCCCAAAACTCTGTTGGTACAGTTTTAACTGTTGCAAATCTTACCCTCGATACCACTAATTATGAAGTGAAACGAGGTGGCAATAGAATTAGACTTTCCAATAAAGAATATGCACTTTTGGAATATCTCATGCGACATAAAAATCAAGTTGTTACCAAAGGACAAATAATCAACCATGTTTGGAACTATGATGCTGACGTGCTCCCCAATTCTGTAGAAGTATACATTCGTCATTTGCGAAGCAAAGTTGATGAACCCTTTCCTGATAAACACTTGATACACACTGTCAAAGGATTTAGTGGATATAAACTATCAGAAAAACCTTAAACTATGAGTACATTTCATTTTGCAAGACTAAAACTAACTGCTTGGTATCTTATTATCATAATGACTTTGAGCATTCTATTTAGCCTTGTTATCTATCGTGTGCTTACAGTTGAAATAGACCGTTTTGAAAGGGCGCAGAGATTTTTTATTGAAAGGAGACTTGAAGAAGGTGATCTATTACCTCCATCAGATAGAAGGCATGTTTTATTCAGGGACCGTGTTCCTATAAATCCCGAACTTATCGAAGAAACCAAGCATCGTATCTTATTGATGCTTACTCTTGCAAACGCAGGTATTTTGGTTATAACCGGTGGACTCGGCTATTTTCTTGCGGGAAGAACACTTCGACCAATTAAAAAAATGATGGACGAGCAAAACAGATTTATTACTGACGCTTCTCATGAATTAAAAACGCCTCTTACTTCACTTCGGAGCGAGTTTGAGGTAGCAATGCTGGATGAGAAGAAAATGAATCTTAAAGAAGCAAAACAACTCATCAAAAGTGGGTTTGAGGAAATTGTTAGTTTACAGAGACTCGCTGAGAATTTAATTGAACTTACTCAACAGCAGAAAAGAATAGGACATCTTAAATTCTCCGACGTATCTCTTCTTGAAATTATTGAGGCAGCATTGAAAAAAGTAATTCCTCTTGCTAAGCAAAAACACATTATCATAAAGAATGAAGTTGATGACGATATCCTTAAAGGAGAGCAGCAAAGTTTGACTGAATTATTCGTTATCCTTCTTGATAATGCAATCAAGTACAGTCCGGAGCAATCTGAAATAAAACTCTCATCACAAAAGACGGATCATCATGTAGAAATTAGAGTGTCGGATAAAGGAATGGGTATTGGTGAAAAAGATCTTCCGTATATTTTTGATAGGTTTTATCGGGCTGATAAGTCTCGTTCAAAGGTAGCAGGATATGGCTTAGGTTTATCTATTGCCAAACAGATTGTTGAAACCCACAATGGTTCAATCTTGGCTCAAAGTCGGCTAAACAAAGGAACGACGTTTATAATTCAACTTCCAGTTGGTTACTCCCAAACATCGCATTTTTAAGCCACTTTTAAGCTTCTCACTTTAGAATTCATTCATATGGCTTTAACAAAGGCATTTCTTGGCAAGTTAATAGGTGCTAAAAATTGGTTTGTAAAGGCTTCACTAGTTAAGAAATTACTGATTCTTGCACTTGTTATAGGTCTTGGTTGGATTTCCATACCGCGAATTCTAGGTACAAACAACCAGCAACCTCAATACCAAACCGCTCAAGCAGAAAAAGGTGCTCTTATTACTTCTGTTTCTGCATCTGGAACAATTTCTCAAGGCAGTAGTGCCAGTATTACAACTTCCACAACAGGAATTGTGAAAGAAGTTTATGTTCAAGATGGAGACACTGTTACTCAAGGTCAAAAGATTGCCGAGATTACCCTTGATACTGCCTCGCAACAAAAGCAGGCTGCTGCTTGGGCAAGTTATTTATCTGCCCAGAATTCACTCAAAAGCGCACAGGCAAAGATAAATTCACTTCAGTCAGCGTTGTTTAAGGCAAATCAAGCATTTATGAATGATAAAGGAGCTATACAAAATCCTAGTGAAGCCGATAAATCAGACCCGCAGTACATTATAGAAAATGCTGAATGGTTACAGGCAGAAGCAGATTATAAAAACCAGGAGGGTGTTATCAATCAAGCACGGGCTTCTTTAAATAGTTCGTGGCTTTCCTATATTCAACTTTCCTCAACTATTACTGCTCCTATGGCGGGAAAAATATCAGGCTTAACGCTTACACAGGGTTTGCCAATTAGCAGTACTCAAACAACCTCTTCAACTACAACAGGGGGCAGTTCCAGTCAAAGTGTCGGAACTATCATCGCAGAACAAAGCAGTCTTCAAGCTGCCATAAACCTAACAGAGATCGATGTAATAAAAGTTAAGCCTGGTCAAAAAGTAACACTTACATTAGACGCATTCCCAAATAAAACATTTACGGGAAAGGTTTCAACAGTCAATACAAATGGTTCTGTCAGTTCCGGGGTAACGACGTATCCGACAACCATAACTTTTGATTCAGCATTAGACAATATCTATCCCAATATGGCTGTTAATGCCACCATTATTACAAGTATTAAAGATAACGTCATCTTAGTCCCATCAGCAGCGGTTCAAATCTCAAACGGACAATCGACTGTTAGAGTAATGGGAAATGGCCAGATAACTTCGGTACCTATAGAGATTGGTGACTCAAATGATACACAAACTGAAATTATTTCAGGAATACAGGAAGGAGATACGGTTGTAACGGGAAGTACCACTCCTCAAAATGGCGCCAGCTCACAGGGAGTAACATCACCTTTTGGCGGATTCGGAGGAAGGGGCGGATTTGGTGGTGCAGGTGGAGGCGGAATTAGAAGGTAACCTATGTATGCAATTATTCAAGCAACACATCTTTCCAAAGTGTATAGAACCGGTGCAGTCGAAACAGTGGCCCTTGCTGATGTTTCCTTTGAGATAAACAAAGGTGAATTTGTAGCTATTATGGGGCCGTCCGGGTCTGGAAAGTCTACTCTCATGCATATCCTCGGAGCACTAGATACACCAACGAATGGTGAGTATGTCTTGGATGGACAAAGTGTGAGTAAACTAAACGACGATGAATTAGCTGAAATTCGAAATAAAAAAATAGGATTCGTGTTCCAGTCTTTTAATTTACTCCCTAGAAGAACTGCCCTGCAAAACGTCATGTTGCCCATGACCTATGCGGACATACCAAAAGAAGGAAGATTAGAGAAAGCCAAAAAATACTTGAAAATGGTAGGGCTTGAAGATCGAATGGAACATACCTCAAATCAATTATCGGGTGGCCAGCAACAAAGGGTGGCAATTGCCCGAGGTTTAGCAATGAATCCGGCAATCTTACTTGCAGATGAGCCAACAGGAAATATCGCCAGCGTTCAAGCCGAAGAGATTATGGCCATTTTCCAAAACTTAAACGAAGAAGGTCATACCATCGTGATGATTACTCACGAATTAGATATTGCTAAACATGCCAAAAGAATTATTCATATTAAAGACGGAAAGGTTGTCGGTGACGGTAATGGTCATAAACGAAGAAAGGTAAAAAAATAATATGGAGTACATGGAAATCATTAGTGAGGCAGTCCAAACATTAACGATCAATAAACTAAGAACAGGTCTTGCTACTTTAGGTATTGTGATTGGCATAGGAAGTGTGATTGCCTTAGTTTCTTTAGGACAAGCCAGTCAACAAGCTGTACAATCACAAATCCAATCACTAGGATCTAATCTCTTAACAGTTCAACCGGCAGGCCAAAACCAAGGTGGAGTCAGAGGTGCGGCAGGTGGAGGAACTACGTTAACCATGGAGGACGCAGAGGCCATTAAAAACTCCCCTCAAATAACAACTATAAATAAAGTTTCTCCTGAGTATTCGAGTAGAACTCAAGTAACCACCGGAAGAGCAAACACTAATACGCAAATTATGGGAGTAACGCCTACTTATGCTGATATTAGAAAAGTAACTATGGCACAAGGTAACTTCATCAGCGAACAACAAGTTAATAGCATAGCAAAAGTAGCAGTACTCGGTCCAACCGTCGTGACAAACCTTTTTGACGAAGGAGTAAGTCCAATAGGACAGACAGTGAGAATAAGTGGCCAGACTTTTATTATTATTGGAATTACGACCTCAAAAGGCGGAACAGGTTTCCAAAACCAGGATGATGTTGTTTGGGTACCGCTCACGACAGCCCAAAAACAATTATTCGGTGCCGACCATCTTACCTCAATTGCTCTTGAGGCAAAGTCTGGCGATGTAATGGTTGATGCGCAAAATGAAGTTGGATACTTGCTTTTAGCAAGACATAAACTGAATGATCCCGCTCAAGCTAACTTTTCCATCTTTAATCAACAGGATATCTTAAATACTGTTAATCAGGTAACCGGTACTTTCACAACCCTTTTAGCAGGAGTAGCTGCTATCTCACTTTTGGTAGGAGGAATCGGAATTATGAATATCATGTTAGTCACTGTTACTGAAAGAACAAGAGAGATAGGTTTACGAAAAGCCCTTGGTGCAAAAAAGAAAGTTATTATCACACAGTTTTTAATAGAATCTATTATTCTCACCTTTGCAGGTGGAATTATCGGCATTGGCGTTGGAATTTTTGCTTCGTTTTTAATTACAAACTTCACTAATTCACCTTTTGTCATATCGCCAAATTCAATACTTTTGGCTTTTCTGGTTTCAGCAGGGATAGGAATACTCTTTGGCTGGTATCCGGCACAAAAAGCCGCAAACCTACAGCCAATTGAAGCATTGCGATATGAATAACAAGCTGATTAAAATTATTGGGATACTAATTCTTATTGTTACTGTTGGATTTGCAGGGATTATCTTGACAAAAAACACCCCCAAAACTCTTATAGAAGACCAGGAGAATCAAGGCGGTTTAGAAGAAAACCTTCATCCTCTTTCGATAGAGTATATGCAACAACAATCTTATCCAGGAAGCGACATTACCATTGAGCAAACCTTGCCTGCTGGGAGTAATTACAATCAGTATATTGCCTCTTACAAATCTGATGGCTTGAAAATCTACGTTCTTTTAACAGTTCCCCAAGGTGCAAAGCCTAAAAACGGCTGGCCAGTGATTATTTTTAATCATGGGTTTATTCCTCCTGACCAATATCGGACAACTGAACGTTATGTTGCTTATGTTGATGCTCTTTCCCGCAATAGTTATATAGTTTTCAAGTCTGATTACCGAGGACATGGTAATTCTGAAGGAAAAGCAGAAGGAGGGTATGGTTCAAATGTCTATACGATTGACGTTTTGAATGCCCTGGCTTCTTTGAAAAAATACAACGAAGCAGACCCGAAGAGAATTGGCATGTGGGGACATTCAATGGGTGGAGGAATAACTCTTCGCTCAATGGTAATTTCCAAAGATATTAAAGCAGGTGTTATTTGGGCAGGGGTAGTTGGTTCTTATTCTGATTTAGTCAACAATTGGAGACGAAGAGACTGGATGCCAAAGAGCACGCCGCATTGGGCAACTTCATGGAGGCAAAACCTTATTGACCAGTATGGTACGCCTGAGCAAAATCCCCAGTTTTGGAACTCAATTTCGGCAAACTCTCATGTTGAAGATATTTCCGGGCCTATCCAACTTCAACACGCCAAAGATGACTCCCATGTTCCATTTACTTTTTCAGATAAACTAAAAAGTCAACTTCAAGAGGTTAGTAAAACCGTTGAATTCTACTCTTATGAAGATGATGACCATAATTTAACAAACAGTTTTGGTATAGCCATGGATCGTTCGATAGCCTTTTTTGATAAATATGTGAAGGGAGGTGAATAATTTTAATGAAGAAGAATAGTATTGTTATTACAGTAGTTGTGGCACTTATAGTAGCCGTAGCCGCGTTTTATGGCGGTATGCAGTATCAACAAAGACAGCGTTTTGCAGGATTTAGAGGTGGCCAAAATGGGCAGCAGTTCCAAGGAAGAGGTAATTTTCAAGGAGCACGACCTGTTAATGGTGAAATAATAAGCCAGGACGATAAAAGCATCACCGTCAAAATGCAGGATGGAAGTAGCAAAATAGTTATTTTGTTAGACCAAACCATCATCAATAAAGCGTCTGAAGGTTCTAAATCCGATTTGAAAACGGGTGAGAAAGTGGCAGCATTTGGAACTGAAAATTCAGACGGAAGCATCACGGCTCAAAACATTTCAATAGGTGGAATGCTCCGTGTGAGACAATAAAGTTGATACAATAAAAAAATGGTACGGCTTTTTAATAAGTCTGAAAAAGAATCTTTCAGTTATCCTATCATTACTGAACGCAGGCAGAGTTCTAGTAAAGTTATTTGGGTTATAGGGCCTGTTTTAGTACTGATCTTGGTTTTCGTTGTGCCAGCTTTATTTTAATTTCTTAAACCTAATCATAGAAGCGCTGCGACTTTGATATACTGATTTTGTGGACGTTTTATTCTTTCTCTCTGCGTTTTTTGCTGAAATAATCGGAACAATTGCCGGATTTGGTTCTTCAACTGTTTTCTTGCCGCTTGCACTCCTCTTCCTCGACTTTAAGACTGCGCTTGTCTTGGTCGCGCTGTTTCATATTTTTGGCAATATAGGGAAAGTGAGCTTTTTCAGGCACGGACTGGATAAGCATATTCTTCTCATCTTTGGTGTTCCCAGCGTCATTCTAACGCTTATTGGAGCATTGTTAGTGGCATACACACCACAAGATGCGTTAAAGGGTATTTTAGGGGTCTTCTTGGTTCTCTATTCCGCTGTTTCCTTATGGAAAGAAGACTTGAAAGTAAAACCCTCATTACCTACTTCAATTCTCGGTGGTGGAGTATCCGGGTTTCTTGCTGGCCTTATTGGAACTGGCGGAGCATTAAGGGGAGCATTCTTAGCCGCGTTTGGGTTACCGAAAGAAAAGTATATTGCTACTGCAGCTGCAATAGCATTAGCAGTAGACTTTACACGGCTTCCTGTTTACTTTGCTGAAGGATTTTTGAACAGCCAGTATTATTGGTATATTCCATTCCTGTTTGTGATTGCCCTTGCAGGGTCTTTTACTGGAAAACAAGTTGTGAAGAAAATACCGCAAGACAGTTTTCGTAAAATAGTACTTATAGCAATCCTGCTGATAGGTGCAAAGTTTATTTATGATCTTTTCGCATGACAAAAACTGTATGACATATGACAAAAAATAAAGGCGTACGGCCTCCAAAATTCAAAATTGTCTAAGATCTTTAAGCAAAGGTTGCTTGGGAAGGTAAAGATTTTGCCCTCAAAATAAGAACTTTTAATAACTCTCGCTCTTTGCTTTCAGCATTGATATAATACGTACGAAAGTCGTTTGGTAGACGACCCCAAATACTCCCAATCAAATTTCAGGTGTGTCTAGTCCACTCCTGGAGTGGTAAAGTGGTAAACCTGGAGTGGTAAAAATTTCGAGAAAAACTGTACTTTAACACGGGGAGAATGTTATAAAGAACTAAGTCGATAATAACCCGTTTGGCATTATCGGATATTCGCCGGTTATTGGAACTTCAATCACAATGTTATGAATTTCTTTTTTGGCAATTAAAATCGGTTGTCCAACCCGCGTAACTAATTCTTTCACTATAATTCTAATTAGTTTTTGGGCTTCGATTTCGTTTTCCTTGATTGATAAATTCCAATCCAGTCCTGGTCCGGTATTTCCTTCGAGAAGGTATATGTTGCCATTATTACTGATAAGAAAATCAAGTGTATACAGTGAACATTTTTTATTTAAAACGTTAGCAATCTTATTAGAAGTGGTTACTACTTCCTGTGGCACTTCATTTTTAGAAATATATTTTAGTAAACCCCCCTGGTGCTCATTGCAGCGGAAATCACCTGTCTTTGCCATTCTTATATAAGTCTGAATTATTTTTCCTCCGAGATATATCAGCCGAATATCAGCCGCAACTTGAGAATTTTTGTAACTAAAACCTTTATCAAACTTAACAAACGGCTGAATAATATATGATATTTTTTCATTACTTTTCATTAAAGTCATCATCATCTTTGTTTGATTAGCCTTGAACTTATAGACACGTATTCCACCAGCGCCAAACCTGTTTTTCATTACTATTTCGTCAGAAAAATCATATTTGTGTGGATGTATTAACATTATTTCGTTGAGCGACCTAAGTGCTCTATAAATACTTTCTTCAGTTGCATCTTTAATAGTTACTGTGGGGATGGAAAATTTATGGAGCTTTTTATAAGTTTTTTGTTTGTCAAAAAAAAGATTAAAAAGGTATGGATGGTTAAAAGGTTTAACTTCATAGGATGAAAAAAGTAGTTTACGACTAGTTTTGATTCTCTTGTTAATCGGCGAGAACTTGTCAAAAATTAATTTCGAATAGCCAGACTTTCTAATCTTAATCCAGCTATTGTTTTCAAAAAGCCAATAACTTCTACATCTGCCTGCTCCTGTAATATCAGTTGGAGTAGTAAAGGCCGCTTTTAAATTATTTTTTTTGCAAATTTTTAGAAAGTACCTGTAGACTACGTTGTATATTTCACCGTTTGATCCTTTAGGAAATGGTGTCAAAATGTCATTGGATAGGGAATTAGCACTCTTTGCGAGTCGGTCAGAGTACACAATCAGTACATCAAAAATGTTGATTTTTGCCATAAGAACCTGCTTTGCAGAACCTTGCGATTTCATCGAAAAAAAATATTTTAATAATGAAACACAAAACTAAATCTTTCGGGGCAAATAGGAAGATTATTGCAATATTACTACCCTATATTATACATTATACACTTTTAGCTTGTTAAGTCCTACATTCAATATCGAATCACAACCCTTTGATTGTTTAGCTTAGCAAAGAATACCTCCTTTGCGGTGTAATATCCAAGACATTTTCCGGGTTGATTATTAATCTCATCAACCACATCCTCGATTTCTTTTTGGGTTATGGTTTTAAAATCAGTTCCTTTAGAGAAATATCTCACCCCAAGTCTTTTTGCAATTTTCTTGTTCGAAACACTTCCGGATTCCCAAATTGCGATTTTGTCTCTTTCCCAATATCTGAGCTTTGTATGTTTAATCTTCTTTCACCTTGAAGCTAAATATTTTACTCTAGGGGGTTGCAATTGGATTTAGAATTTACGTAAGCTTCCACAAACTTCGCATGTGCTATGAGGAGTGCAACAAATTCTTGATATAATACTCTTCTCATGTTAGTTGATGAAATTGATATAACTTTAATAGCAGGAAAAGGTGGATCGGGATTGATTTCTTTCGGAAAGAAGAAGCATTCCGGACCGGATGGCGGAAACGGTGGCAAAGGTGGCGATTTATACCTGGTTGCAAGATCGGACATAACGCTCTTGAATCAATTTAGTAGAAAAGTCGTTTTTTCGGCAGAGAATGGTAATCCGGGTGGAAAAAACCTAAAAACAGGTAAAAACGGAAACGATTTAGAAATTAAGCTTCCAATAGGGACCTCTGTTATCGATAAAGAATCCGGTGAACTGCTATTCGAGCTAAATAAAATTGACCAGCATGAGCTTATTTGCTCCGGAGGAAAAGGAGGCAGAGGAAACTATAAATTCAGAAATCCGAGAAGAACTACTCCGCTATTTGCCCAACCAGGATTAGATGGAGAAAAAAAAGAAGTCTCATTAATTTTAAAACTAATTGCTGACTTCGGATTAATTGGCCTTCCCAACGCGGGGAAAAGCAGCTTGCTAAATGAGTTAACTAATTCTAAAGCAATAACTGCCAATTACCCTTTTACTACACTTCATCCAAACCTTGGAGTATACAAAGGTAAAGTAATTGCCGACATTCCGGGTCTTATAGAAGGAGCGTCGAGCGGAAAGGGTTTGGGGATTTCATTTTTGAAACACATTGAGAAGGTCGGAGTAATATTTCACTGTATTTCCTCAGAGTCAGAGAATCCTTTAAAGGATTACAAAACTGTGCGCCACGAACTCAAAAATTATAATGATAAATTATTGAACATTCCGGAGACTATTTTGATTACAAAGTCAGATTTAGTTAATCCAAAAGTTATAGCCGGGATGAAAATAAAATTAGGTAAATACAACAAAAATATTATTCAAGTTTCAATCTACGATTGGGATAGCATTCAAGGGCTCAAAGCGGTTTTAGAATAAATAAAATTTTATTTGTAAGATCCCCAATTTCTCAAAGAAATCACTTCTGAGCTTAGTAAATTTATCATCAATCTTCTCAAGGATTTCTTCCTTTTGGTTTTCAAGTCGTCTATCTATTTGTGTCAGATCACCTTTAGTTAATGTCATATTTCTATTTAACTTTGATTTTTCTTGGTATGCACCTCGTATAATTGCTGCCTCAAGATATATTTTGGTGTTTCTTCAACTTCTAAACCCATTGTTTTCCTTTTTTTGATAATCTCTGAAGCCAGTTCTTTAATGTCTGGCTTGTAAAATTCCACAACATTTCCATACGAAAGCGGGACATAAAATATATCATGTTTAAAAAGTGCTCCTTCTCCCCATTTAGATATAACTTTTTTACTCTCTGACAATATGCCCGCATGTTCAATTGTGGTATATAGTTTATTGCCCATTTGAGTATTTCTGTAAATTACAATGTCGCCCGTTTTAGGTGAATCAGTAGGTTCCTGTTTAAATTCTTCTATTACAGCAACAACAACCTCTTTGAAGATTACTCCTTTCAAACCTAGAACATGAGCGTAACAGTTATATTGAATAAAAGAGCCAGGGGGTGGTTCAATCACTTCTAAAATGTTACTGAATTCAGGGAAGAATACATCTCTGAATTTTTCAGAGTCGTCTGTCGGGTATTCGTCTCTATCGGAACAAAGTAAGCTAAGCCTCTCTCTTATTTGCCACGATGGTTTCCCCTCGTATATTAATATCGGTTTCATATCCGTTGCGTACGAAGTTCAGGAACGAATCTGTCCCAAAAATAACTTATAAAAGTTCTTTTTGCGTTATTTCTTGTTACGAGAAATACGCATTTCACGGCCATATTCATTTCACAAGAAACAAGCTTTCTTATTCTCATAGTGTAGAAAGATGATTAATCGTTGGTGTAGATTGGTTTGTCATATTTTCCTGTAATTAGAGGTTTCGTTTTGGATGTAACTTCTAATATAAATAAAGAGCTGGCACTACCGATAGACTCGGCTCCTTGATATCTGTTAAATTTATCAAACAACCACCTTACCATAAGTCCAGAATTACTAAATATTTCATTAACAGGCAAGAATTTTTCTTTAGCTCTATCGCTGTTCCCGTAACAAACATAAATTCTGGCTGTTTGATTCGAAGGATCTAGAGCTTGGATGGCTCTTGAGACAAATAATTTAATTCCGTCAGTTGTATATGGGGGATCTGAAAACACCACATCAAATTTACCAAAGTATGGGGCAGGAAGTGGTTTCCTTGCGTCGTAATTATCTGAACTAATACCTAATTTTTCGATTTTTGAAATTGAGCCTATTTCATCCAAGATCCGGCCATCAATATCTAGGACTGCCACCTCCAAAGCGGTATAAAGGTTTGCTACTGCTACTGAAGTAAAATCACCATCTCCCAGGAAAAGCATTTCTTTACCGCGCACATCTTCAAAAAAATTCAGTAAGCTGGCGCGTCTGGCGGTAGTCTCAATTGTAGCAGTAAACTGATCGTATTTTCTTTCAGGAGTTGGTCTTTGACTTGCGTATTTATTGAACAGTTCAACAGATTTTCTGTAATGCTCGTTCTCAAGAACAGACCAAAAATCTTCTTCCTGCCTATAACCTGGGTCAAAAAGGGAATTGACATCCTGAGATAAACCCTCTTTTAGTTGCGTATCTTTCGAGGGCGGTTTTAGAAAGGAAGAAAGAAATTCCTTTGCCTGATTCAGTGCGTTTTTGGAGACTCCAATTCTTCGTAATAATTCGTTATTTCCTATCGGCTCCCCGTCACGCAACATAAATAAAAAATCCAACACCTTCTTGCTAGAAACTCCAATTTCCTTTGAAATCTGGATAATTTTTTCATAATCAATTTTATTGTTAGCCATAACAATATTTTACCTCATTTTCTAAAATTATTAAATTTAACATTTAGGGCATAAAGAGGTATTCATAATAACCTTGGTTTCCAAAGAAATTAAGTTTGCCAGGAAGATTTTCCATAGGTTCTGACTTTTAACCTATAGCCCAATTTGGGAGTAAAAGTGGCTTTAAAATTGTTATTTCCCTAAGATTATCAATTGAGGTAAAATAAGCGTAAATTCGGTCAATTAGCTCAGTTGCGAAAGGTTCAGAAATTGTATGCTCTTTGACTCAAGCGAAATAACTTCTAAGATCCAAGGATATGCAAGCTTATTACTTCCGGAGTGATTGGTTTTGTTTATATGCTGATTAAGAAACAGACATATTTTGTGAATGGGAGTGGCGCTTTCTTTCTAAGTGTGAAAGATATTTTTTCCTAAGCCTTAAATTCCCAGGCGTTATTTCCAAAAGCTCGTCCCGCTCTAGAAAGCTTAAAGACTGTTCAAGTGATAGTTTTGTATGAGGAGTCAGCTGAATTACGCCGTCTGAAGCCTTGCTTCGCATATTGGTTAATTTCTTACCCTTACAGACGTTTATTTCTATATCATCATCCTTTGCATTTTGTCCGATTATCATTCCTTCGTAAACTTTATCTGCCGGTTCAATAAATGTTATTCCCCTCCCCTGCGCGTTTTCCAGCCCGTAGGCGAGAGCTTCACCTGCCGATTGTGAGATTAAAGCTCCGCGCCGTAGTTTGGAAATCTCGCGTCCTACAGGCTCATATCCAATAACCCAAGAACTTATAATAGCAGTCCCCTTTGTAAGGCTCAAAAGTAAACTTCTAAGGCCTATTATTGCGCGAGTCGGGATATGGTAAATGAATTCAACCTCTGTTTCTGAGATTGGATCCATATTAACCAATTTTCCAAATCTTTTTCCAAGTTCCTGGTTTACCGCCCCAACGTGTTCCTCAGGAACTATAATATCAACCTCTTCTACTGGCTCTTTTAAAATACCATCAATATTTTTGACTATGACTTTTGGTTTCCCAACTTCCATTTCATATCCTTCGCGCCGCATTGTTTCCAGAAGTATTGCCAAATGCAGCTCGCCTCGCCCGGAGATTTTGTACTTTCCGTTTTCTTGACGCTCCACTTTCAGACTCAAATTTTTTTCCATTTCTTTATTAAGCCTTTCTTCGATTTGTCTTCCTGTTGTGAATTTGCCCTCGCGGCCGGCAAATGGAGAAGTGTTGGCTCCAAGAGTTATATGCAGGGTTGGTTCGGAAATTGTAATTTCGGCAAGAGCAGTCCTATCTGAGGGGTCTGAAATTGTTTGCCCAATCTTTAGGTTTTCAATTCCCGCTAGAGCAACGATGTCTCCTGCCTCGGCAGAATCTGTTTCAATCCTATTTAGTCCTTCGTAAACAGTAATTTTTTCTATCTTGTGAAAAACTTCGGGGAATTGGGCGATAATAACTTTTTGATCATTTGCGAGTTTTCCGCTTTCAATTTTGCCGATTGCGATTTGCCCCAAGTGTGAATCGTAATCCAGGGAACTGACTAACATCTTAAAAGTTCCATCGCTCGAGTTTTTTGTAGCCGGAATATTTTCTATTATTGAATCAAGAAGAGGAGTTATATCTCCCTCCATTTCTAGATTTTCAGGAAGTTCGTTGAACGCAACCCCGCGTCTTCCAATTGCGTAGACAACAGGGAATTCTAGTTGGGAATCTTCTTTGGCTAATTCCAAAAAAAGGCTTTCAATTTTATTTACAGAGTCTTTTGGCCTTGCGTATTTTTTATCGATTTTATTTATAACAACAATCATTTTTAATCCCAACTCTAAGGCTTTTTTTAATACAAAACGAGTTTGAGGCATTGGTCCTTCTTGAGCGTCTACAATGAGGAGAGCTCCGTTTGCCATACCAAGAGTTCTCTCAACTTCTCCAGAAAAATCTGCGTGGCCGGGAGTATCGATGATATTTATTTTTGTATTTTTATAGGAAATTGCACAATTTTTGGCCAAAATTGTTATTCCTCGTTCACGCTCGAGTTCGTTGCTGTCCAAAATGCGCTCAATTCCCATTTCTTCCTGATTTTGACGAAAAGTGTGGGTTTGTTTTAACAGAGCATCTACCAAGGTTGTTTTACCGTGGTCAACGTGGGCAATTACCGCAATGTTTCTTATACTTCTTGACATATGAAAAAAACTTCCCCCCGGTTTTGTGAGGGAGGAGCATATTTTAGCACTTTTGGTCCTTTTTCGCTAAATAGCGAAATTTTTACAGACGAAGTTTTTGAAGTTGAGGGGAAGGCTGTTGGCTCGACTCCGCTCACTCACCCCAACTATAAGGTGCAAACGTAATCCATCTAACAGGAAAAAAAAGCCAGTACCTACAAGTTAATCGCGAGATGTCTTTGTAAATGAAAGCATTCTTATTCCAATAGTCCTAAATCACTGAGTGCTCTGTTAATCCGATTGCGGATATTTTCTATAACGGTTCCGTTAGTTAATCTTGATATGTCATAGTAGGTAAGTGCCTTATCAGAACGATAATCATCTCCTATTTGGTAATAATAACAGATAGCCTTCCATCTTAGCTCATTATAACGGTCTCCTTTTATGTACTTTTCCAATCTCTTTCTAAATTTAGAATCCTGAAGTGCTTTGGTAATTAACCGCCATATTTCCCATCTTGCAGAGGGAAGCGCCTCGGGTGGAAAGGTTGATTCTATTTTTAAGCTTTCTCTTAATTTCTGCCATTTTTTCTGGTTGGTCTGAGCCTCGGAGAGTCTTACGACTCTAGTTTCTAATTTACCGGCTCGCGCTGCAACTACCGGGTCATAAGATTTAGCCTCTTCAATTGAAAGTTTCGTTCCTATCCAATGAAGAACTGTTTTTAATCGACGCTGAACAATATTAATGGGTAAATCAAGTTTCTCAGCTATCTGCCATAAGGCAACTCTTGGAGGAATTTTTCCGGCCATAAGCATCCCCGTGTTAAAATACATATCTGTAACCGTTGCTTCGGAAAATTCTAGTTCTCCCATCTTTTCATATATTCCTCTCAACTTTTTATTCCCAAGTATTTGTCTGAAAGCCGATTCTTTTGTAAGAAAATCGGGATCGCGTTGTAAACGCCCTCCATCGTAAACTGCAGCATCTCTGATTCTTCCCTCCCTTAGTTCGATACCCTTATCAACGATTTGCTGTGCTAATTTACCTAATCTTTGACCTTTTAATAAATAAGCTTTAAAAAGTGATGGGGGAACCTGTATAACCATTAGAGTTTCGCCACACCGATCAATAACTTCTCTTAGAGTTTTATTATTTATTGCCTTCTGTCGATTTAAATGAACAGCTCTTGTTCCTGGAAGAATATATTGTGCATCATTATAATCCCTGACTATAAAAAATCTATCTCCAGTTTCCGGATCAATAACAGACCTAGTTCTTTCTCTTGGTTCTCCTTCAAAATCTTCTTTGCCGGGTTGTCTAGTAACTGATCGAGCAGGCCTTCCTGATCTTGCTGCTTCTCTATATTCTAAACTAGTTACTTTAGGTCTTTCCAACTCAAGCAGAATTAAACGCAAACGTGTCAAGGGAGTTTGACCTTTTCTATCTTCTTTCTCGAGAAAAGGATGTCTACCAATATAATCATCAAAATTTTTCGCTCCTAATGGCCCAGCTTGTAAGGCTTCTTTCAATGGACCAATCGATCCGACAATAACTCATAGTTGCTCATCGTTATAAGCGGGTAAATATTTTCTAAATTTCTCTAAGTCTTCTTGGACTTCTGGAGTCGTTTTTCTTCTTTCTGACATATAATAAACAAGTATTTTACTACAGGATTAAAAGAAATGTACACACAATGAGGGAGATTGAGAGTGGGGGACAATTTACACAAGTTGCATTTTAAGGGTAGTTGCCGTTATTTCTGAGAGCATGCGGACAGCCACAAAGAGTCCCTCTGAATCTTGAAACCACTTTTCTAGTTCTGGTCATTACTTCATAAAATTCCGGAGCAGATTTTCGCAATTTTGAATGAAGAGTCCTTAATGAGATCCTAGCGCTTAAAGGATCAGTTCCAGTTTCTCTTGCCTGTTTTTTCAGTTCTCGTTGAGCACTTTCCCTATAGGGGCAAGTATCGAGGCAATCTTGTTCAGGAAAGTTTAAGCAAGGAGGATTAAACTCGATCATAATTTTAAAAATGTTTCTTTGATGCCTGCCAGAGAGCATACATTGCCACAATCCATATTCTCTCATTAGACTCAAACCAATCGCCATTCTCTCCTAAAACAAGATATCTGTACTTACCTCCTCTTTTTTCCCTTTTAACTCTTGTTAATCTACCACCTCTATCAATTGCTTCAACTGTTTCTGCTCCTCTTGAAAATCTCCGCCTTAAAGCTTGAGATACCTTCTCGTAAAAAGCTTCATCGAAAATTAACTCCTTAGCTATAATATCCAACTTATCGGCATTTGCTAAGTCAAGACTCTCTAAATACTTTTGAATTTTAGGGAAAGATATTACCATCTTGATTTAAGTAAGAGTTTGACTTTACACTTAAATATCTTATAGCCTATGATATAAATAAATTTTAAGATATGCAAATTATTTTCTTTATAGTTTCATTTCTAATAAGCATTTTTTTCTATAAGTCTACCTTTCGATTTAAAAATTATTTTCCCAATTTTAGATTCAAAAACATAGAATTTTTTCCGGTTTTAAGGATAAATTTTTCAGGCAGGGTAATTCATATTCATCACTGGTTTTGGTCCTCAATTTTACTACTATCAATAACATTTTTTGTTGATGGTGGAAGGCTTGATAACTCGTTAATCAAAGGTTTTTTAACCGGAGCAATTATTGAAGGAATAACCTATCCAGACAGGGAAATAGTTCAAAGAAAGCATGTCAAGCACAACTAAACCTTCTTAAAAACCTAAATCGCCTTCCAAAAACGATTCTGATGATATAATTGAACTTGTGGTTACCATTTATCAAAGTAAAAGCGAAGAAAACGAAATTCTAATTGAAAACGAGGGTGAAACTGTTCAAACATTCGAACACAGACAAAGCATCGATCAGTCTTTTGCTCAAACTGCAACACCCCCCCCTGATAGCAAAACTGTAGGGAAACAAGACTTATCGGATAACATCTTAACTTTTCTTGATAATTATCAGAAAGATCTTAAATTAAATCTATCTGAATCTAATATTCAGGTTAGTGCAGTGCTTGGGAATATTGCCCGATTATACGAGAGGTTAAGGACACTTATTGAGTATAAAGGAGAACATGTTTTAAGAAGAAATGCGATTGAAAGGATACTTAGAAGGCTGGTCTGGGAGAAAGAAAGCATAAAAAACTCAGTTGACTCGAAAAAGATCTCCGAAAACTTAATAAGAGAATTAGTATGGGTAAGATACTTGGCAAATAATTCTATTCCTTCAAGCAGAATAAGTGAAGTGGCTAAAATTATTGACAAATATTTTTTTCTCCTTAAAAATTTAGATAATCTTCCCACGGGTCTTTCTTTAAGCAAAGTGAAAAAATGGCTATGGGGAGTTGCCTCTTCTGAAATTGAAGATTTAATTGATCCTTCCAAAAAAGATCTCTATATAAATTTAATGCTTGATTGGTTTAACTCTAATTTTGATTGGAAAGATAAAGGTCTTTCTCCAAAGAAAAGGGAAATTCAGATCTATTTAGCAATCCATCGTTCATTGGTCAAGTCTGACGAAGCAATAATGCGTTACTACCTTTTAATGAAAAGTTTTCCAGGTTGGGGTAGGTCTAATGAGGAAGATTTATATATTTTCATTAATAATTTTCCGGAAATTTTTAAAAATATTGAGAATGATCTAAATTATCCGGGAAGATACTATATTTTCAGAAAAATTCAAAAACACTCTCCCGCCTTTGAAATTTTCAGACTAATTACAGAAAAAAATTCCGAGATAGAATCTCTTATTTCTGACAGGAAAAAATTAAATAGCTCGATAAAGAGAGTTTGTGAAGAAACCTATAAAAAATTAAAAGTAAAAGTAAATAAGGGTATAATCAGAAGCATTTTTTATATCTTTTTAACTAAGGTGTTATTTGCATTTTTACTGGAAATTCCTTACGAAATATATCGTTTTGGGGATGTAAGGTATACCCCACTTTTTATAAATATTGCTCTCCCCCCTTTTATGATGTGGTTAATTAGTTTTTCTATAACAGTTCCAGGAGCCAAAAATACTCAATTGATAATAGAAAAAATAAATACTGTTATTTATAAAAGCGAAAACCCCGTACGATACCAATTCTCTATAGGAAAAAATAAGGGAAATCCTTGGCTTATCAGTATTTTTGGCATTTTTTACACTTTGCTTTTTTTTAGCGTTTTTGGAGGAATCAGTTTCTTGCTTTTTAAACTAAACTTCTCAATTTCCGGAATTTTAGTCTTTTTCGTTTTTCTTTCTTTGGTCATCCTTTTTGCATTCAGAATTAGATATCATGCTTCCCAACTCAAGGTTGAATCGGAAAAGGAAGGATTCTTTTCTCATCTAATTGGTTATCTTTCTCTACCTTTTCTCAACTTCGGATTTTATCTTTCCAAGGGTTTATCAGCACTTAATTTCTTTACGGTTTTTCTCGATTTTATTATTGAAGCTCCACTTAAAAATATTATAGAAATTTTTGAGGAATGGACGTTATTTATAAGAGAGAAAAAAGAAGAAGTAATTGAGGTACCTGAATAAGGAAAAGCCTCATCTGCGTCTAATTGTGTAATAGACCGGGTGATATAAAAAGGCTGCCGGAAGTTCCTCTAATAAAAATCTTTGAAAGTCTAGATACACCTTTCTTCTTTCTTCAATTTCTAAAAGAGTTCTTCCGTCTTCCAATAACTTATCTATCCTTGGGTCAGAGTATTTTGAAATATTTATTGATTTTTGAGTCGAGTGCCATATTGCGTATTGATCAGGGTCTCTAGGAATCTCATAAACGGTTAAATATGTTTGGAATTCGCTGGGAATAATCGATGAAACTTGTATTACTACATCAAGACCAATTTCCCTCCAATCTTGAGCAACTTTTTCAGCTACATTGAGTAAAAACGGACTACTTGCAAGTTTTAATTTCTTTGTCCTTTCTTTTCCAATTTTTTCAATCAACTCCTTAGCTCTTTCAACATTATAATCGTACTCTTTTATCTGAGGATTGTAGGCCCAGGAGTTTGGTGAGATTGGACCAAGCGCCCGAGTCATAAACTTTTCTTTATCCAAAGCGTAAGTTAAGGCTTGCCTTACCGACTTATCAGACAAAAGTTCATCCTGAGTATTAAAAAAAATTGTAACCACCTGATTTTTATTTATTTCAAGTGATTGTTCAGTATTTCTCCATTTATCCAAAGGTGAAGGATCAATTAAATCTTTTATACTATCAATTTCACCTAACTTAAAAGCCAGCTTTGTGCCATCAATACTTGGATAAAACCTGAAAATTTTTTGCTTTCTCATTCCTTCTTCCCCACCTTTATTTTCAATAATTAATTCCTGTACAAAATTTCCATTGACAATGATTTTTTTCACTTTCCACTTTCCGGTCCCCAAAAATCCTTTTCTAAATGTTGGTCTGGACACGATACCAGGAAAAGGACTAAAAGGTTCATCTAATTTAAAAACGATTGTTTTTTCGTCGGGTGTCTCTATCTTTACATCAGAAAATTGATAGATAATTTCCTGACTTACAAGTCTTTTCCCATCTTGCCAAAAAATACCATCACTCAGACTAAAAATCCAAGTTTTTCCCTTATCTGGTGTTTCCCATTTTTGGGCTAAGGAAGGCACAACGTTTCCAAAATCATCAAACGAAGTTAAACCTTCACTCAACATATTTAAAATATCCAAAGGTAGATTATTTACCGGATAACGTCCAGTTATTCCTATTCTTTCTTTTTCAACGAAAAGAAAAGGGCTAAATTGCCTGAATAAAAAAAAGACGGCAATTCCCACTACAATTCCAGAAAATATAAGTGATTTGAACTTATTAAGGTAAGCGGCTGCAAAAAATAAGGTAAAACGGATTCTTTGCATTTTAAATTGCGTATATGGGTAGTTATTAAAGAGTAAAGCGTAAGATAGAAATGATTATAAATAGCGCGGCTACAACAAAAGTTAGTTTAAAAACAACTTTTTCTAAACCCCGTCTTGTAAAGCTTGAAGCTGATACTTTCCAAGACCTTACAAAACCGGATTCTCGAGATTGAATTAGTATTAAAAAGATTAATAAGGGAGAAAGGATAATTTGAGCCAACAAAAAAATCTTAGTCATTTACCCTAATTATACTACTTTATCAACCAATAGATAAAAGAGCTTATTATCGATAGAAGGAAGGAAAAACCGATGTAAGACAAAGTTCCTTGTAAATTGATAGCGGGAAAATCGAACCACTTGCTTGAAAAACCAGAAAAGTTGAAAGCGATAACCTTAAAATCATCCACGACAAGGCTTACTACATAAATTACAATTGCAGATGATACCCATCTAAAAATACCAAAAGTAATTAAATTTAAAGGAAGTAGAAGTAAATTTATAACTGGTTTGGCTATATGTGATATGATGGTAACTCCGAAACCTGCAATAAGAAATGTCTTTATACCGTTCTCAAAAATTAAACCCCGAGCGATATTGGCCACAACCCAAAGAGAAAAAGTATCGATTGCATAATTTCTTAATACTTTTTTCACTAAAAATAATTTTACACTAAATCTACCACTTAAAAAACCTTAAAAGTTTCTAAAAAGCTTTATTTTTACAAGTTTAGTGTGGTAACTTCTGGCAAAACGGTGAGCTTCATCGCGCATCCTATGCAACAGATTACGAGCTTGACCGCTTTTTAACCTAAAAGTTATAAAGTTAATAGAATAGGAATTTTTTACAACAGGAATAACCAATAAATCTTCTCTCTTTGCTAATCCTACCACTGGAACATTAAAATTATTAAGCTCTTTGAAAAAGACAGATACCTGAGGTTTACCACCGTCAACCACAATAAGGTCTGGCATTCCCCAGGAGGAGAAATGTTTTATTCTTCTTTTAATAACCTCTCTCAAAGAATCTGTATCGCTTTTTCCCATTTTTTGTTTAATTTTAAAATGCCGATAAAAAGCTTTATCAGCATCACCATTGATAAATGTAACCATAGAGGCAGTAGGGTAACTGCCCGAAATATGGGACACGTCATAAGATTCGATTCTTTGACAATTGGATTTAATATACTTGGAAATAATTTTTTTTAGATTTATTATTTCTTGATTTCTTATATCTGCCAGAAAGTTAGGATTTTTAAGATAAAAAGTTACTGGATTGATAGGTTGAGTGACATAATCTAATTTTTCGATTTTTTTCCTTTGTAAAAGAGCCTCTTCGAATTTTTCTTCTTTTGCAAGTCGCCTCATGTCTTTCTCTAAATTCAGACGTACAACTTTTACTTTTCCAGAAAGAATAGTTTTTATCATCCTTACATTTGACTTATACCTTTTTTTTAGTTCGTTTTTTTTCGAAGAATTCCTAACCTTTTCTATCTTCGAAGGACAGGGATCACAAAGCTCAATTTGGCTGTAGAGACAGGGTTTTTTACCAACTTTATGTTGGGAAAAAGGAAAAATCTTTCTTAAAAGCCAAAGCACACTTTTGACATTGGTCGACGAAGGAAAAGGTCCGAAATATATTGAGTCTTCTTCTTCCTTTCTTACAGCTAGTACTCTTGGATAATCTTCTTTGGTTATTTTTATATATAACGGGTTTTTATCATCCTTGAGTTGGATGTTAAATTTGGGTTGAAACTTCTTAACTAAATTGGCTTCAAGTAAAAGAGATTCCAGATCTGAAGCAACTTTTATGTAAGAAAAAGATTGGGATAATTCAATCAATTTTTTGGATTTTCCGGTAAGTTTTGCTAAAAGATATGATTGCAGTCTAATGCGAAGATTTTTTGATTTACCAATATATAAGGGGAGTTCTTTTTTGTCCCAAAAAACATAGATTCCGTTACTAGTAGGAACTTTATTAAGATTTATTTTTTCTAAATTTAATTTTTCCAAATTTTCTAACATTTAGCACTAAATAATTATTTACAAAAACCAGTCTTTTTCTTATTGGCCTAAAAAAGAAAATAACAATGACTATCACCAATAGGCAAGATAAGAATAAAAGTTGTTTAACTATTATTTTACCCTTGTTAATAAAAATATCACTCTCTTCTTTACCCACCCTTATTATAATATTAAAGGGTGCTTTAGAAGCTAATATTCCGTTGGTGACTTCTAAGGAAATGTGGTATTTTGCATAAGGAGGGAAAACTTTTATAAACTCGTTTCTTATATTTTTTCCATCCATTATAATATCTGCATTTAAATTGTAGAATGCTGTCGAACCACTATTTTTAATTTCAAAGTCAATTCTGTTTTTCAAAAAGAGCGTACTTTCTTTATGGTTAATCTCTAATGATTCAACATTTTTTACCGTGTCCAAACTGGGAGTTACATGCACATCCTTTTCCAGTTCAGACTCAATTTTATAGGATCCTGCCGGGTAAGGTAGTGTGTCATCTTCTCCGTGTATAACAAATGCTAGATGCTTTAAATCAAATTTGTCAAAATAGTTGATGCCTGAGGTTGCTTCCCAGGTAGGATCAATCGGAATCCAAGTCTTTTTTTGATCATTCCAATACTCAACCCAAGAATGTAAAATATCCGACACCAAAGAGAGGGGTTGAATTTTAGGATTGTCACTATCTGCATATCCGTTAATTTCTCTCGCAGGGATGCCTTTGGCTCGAGAAATTGCGATGAAAAGATCTGTAAACTCTCTGCATGTTGAAAAGCTGGGATTGAAAAGAGCCTCTCTGGCGCCTAATCTCCCTGCTTCTTCGTTTGGTTTAACTTTATCGTAGTTATAAGAAAGGTAATTTACTACAAAATCATAAATATCTTTAGGTGACTCCAGTTCTTGTGCAAGCTTTATGATTTCAGGATCATCCGCTTGCCAAAATTTAGTCGGTTTGGAATTTGAAACTAGGTTTGCAGGGGATGTGGCGAAGTAGTTTACTGGTTTAGAAAATATTTGGATGGAGCCGCTTGCTTCAATATCCAAGACTTCTTTAGGTTTTAAAGAAAAAAAAGCTAACCAGTTGCCATCTGTATCTACCTTCAAATCTATTGGAGGGGGTGAGATTTTGTCTAAATAAACCTTCTGACTTGGGGTATCGGGTGGAATAGTTATATCTTTTAGCGAATTAACCTCTGAAGTATTTTTAAGATGGTAAGTCAGTCTAAAGTCATAAGTTTGAAAACTTCCGAAGATGACATTAACTCCCAATTTTCTAACCTCTTCACCTTTAAAAATATAAAGACGTCTTCCTCCGATTAGTTTAGTTTCAGTCTGCTCCGGAGATATATATGCCAGTTCACCAAAAAAATTGGGTATCGAAAGGGTAAGATTGTAATTATCAAATGTATTATCTAAAATTTTTGGTATCGATATTTCCCAAATTTCGCCAATTCTTGAAACTAGATTTTTCTCCTGGTAAGTTAGCACGAAAGTTCTTAGATTATCTTTACCAACTACTTTTTCCGGAAAGTCAAGAATTAATTGAAAAGTATCATTTTCCTTATTTACTCT